>Ga0208552_1004_pt1 | contig 171874 bp, 161 predicted proteins | sample Halion_FD_187366 | JGI IMG/M metagenome (GOLD analysis project Ga0208552, IMG submission 187366) | Lab enriched deep subsurface shale carbon reservoir microbial communities from Ohio, USA - Halanaerobium induction (SPAdes) (version 2) ...
TTTAAAAATGCAAAAGGCAAGTTAGAGGATATACTGTTGGGCTAACAGGATTTTAAGCCTGTGGAGATGGTGGGTTACCACTTCTAAGAAGCAGGAATCCTCGAGGGCTTGCCCCGAGGAGGGTCAATATGAGTTTAAAAATGAGAAACAGAGCGATAACTTTGTGCAGCAGCTGAATGATCTGCACAACAATACCAGGATGTGGATCTTAAAAGGCCATACTCCCGAGGAGTTGTTTGAAGAAGAGAAAAAACACCTGCAGCCTCTGCCGAAAAAGAATAAGGATGGTTCAGTAGGTGAACAGACAGTTGTAAAAGGTGAGCAGGTGGGCAGAAATGATCCCTGTCCCTGCGGCAGCGGCAAGAAATATAAGAAATGCTGTTTGGGCAAGGAAAATTGATCAAGTTATAGGTCAATCCTTCATCTAGAGGAAGAAGCAGAAATTTCTATTTCAGATTTAATTCGTTTTGCCAGTTATGATTTAAAGTTGTATAATAGATTTTGATAAATTATCTTGACTTAATCTTTTTACCTTTGATGAATAGTGATCAGGAAATCTCAGAAATATGGAGGGATTACAAGATGGTTAGAATATTTAAGTATGCAGAGGAACAGGGAGAAAAAAAGGGAGAAAGAAAATTATTTAAGACATTGGTTAAAGGTAATTTTGAAGGTTCTGATGAACCAAATTAAGGCTAAATTTGGTGATGCAGATAATGAAATTATTAAATTGATTAATGAGGCTGAGTTAAGTAAAATTGAAGATTTAAGTGAAAAAATAGTAACCACAAATTCGGAGGCAGAATTAATAGATTTTTTAAAGCATTAAATAATATAAACAGATCATAACCCTGGTGGCACCTTAGCTGTCGGGGTTTTTTATGCAACAAAGTGCACACTTAGTTGAGATGGGGGTTTTTATCCTGCAATAATAGGGAATTTTAGTCTGCAACTTCCAGGAAGACACTTTTCAATTTCCGGTAACTTTAATATAAAACCAAAAATCATATTATCATATGATAATATATATTGATTAATCTGGTTAAAAGTAGTATAATTATTATGAAGTGATAATAATGTAGTTGGAAAGCGGGGTATTAAATTATGTCATTAGTAGAAAAATCAAAAATTATTAATTTTTTATCCCGGATGCGAGAAGTTATAGGAAAAATTAATGGTTTTCATTTTGTAGATAGAGAGAAGAATTTAAATTCATTATATAAACACGGTTTAACTATAGATATTGCTAAATTTTATATAGAAATTTTGGAAGTTGAAGATTATTGGAAAGGGCCTGAACCTGATTATAAAAATTATAACAATTATGATTGGTGGTTTTTTGCTAGAGAAATTAATACTGCTCTGGGAAAAACATTATTTTACATAAAAATAAGAGTTGAAACTAGAGGTAGAGAACAGGTTATTTGCTTATCTTTCCATGAAGCAGATTATCCTATTGATTTTCCTTATAAATAATTGACTACAAAGTGAGGAGGCTTTTAAATGCAAGAATCAAAAGATGTTGATAAATTATTTTGTGATAAATGTGATAACTTTGTGGAATATAATATTGAATCAGTAAAAGAGAGCAGAAATATATTAAACCAAGAAGAAATTGAAATAAATGCTAAAGTAGCTGTGTGTAAAAATTGCAAAACAAAACTTTTTCATGAAAAATTAGATAGAGAAAATCAAAAAAAAGCATTTGATAAATTTAGAGAAAAGAAAAATATTTTATCAGTTGAAGAAATAAAAAATATTAGAAAAAAATATAAGCTAACCCAGAAAGAGATAAGTAAACTATTAGGTTGGGGAGAAATAACTTACCATAGATATGAAAAAGGTTCTTTGCCTGATCAAACTCATAATAATCAGCTAAGATTAATTAAAGAACCTTCTAATGTTAAAGTTTTACTGGAAAATAACTCGGATAATCTCAGCAGTAAAACTAACGAAAAACTGAATAAAAGACTTGAAGAAATGATAGCTAATAAAAATAAAGTAGAAGTTACTTTACCGGCAGAATTATATAAAAAAATTAAGATGAAAGCTGAAAAAGATAAAATGCGTATATCTGAATATCTTCTCTTTTTAATAACTAAGGAATATGCTGCTGAAAAAGCTGAAAAGGATAAAAGTAAATTAAAAAAAGAAATTCAAAGTTCAATTTTAAGATATAAAACATCACCAGCAGCAGTTTGGAATCAAAAATCTATATCTGAAGAAAAAGTTAAATATAAAATAAAAAATAAAAAAAGTAAAAATAAGTCTATTTAGTTTTTAGTTGAGGGGGAATATTATGAGTTTTATTAATTTAGCTAGATATCCTAAGATAAATTTATTAAATATTGATTTTAATTATTTAGGAATGGAAAACGAAGAATTTAATCAACAAAATATAGATCTTAAGATAGCAGATAAGTTTGAGGTAATAGATTATGATGAGGATTATGTTTATTTGACCTTTAGAAGAAAAGTGTTTTTTTATCCAGAAATGTTTTATAAAATCTTAGTAGAACTAAATGTAATGTATGAACTTAATGAGGACTTTGAAGATGATTTAAATATTGATAAACTAGAAAAGGAAATTGATGAAAATAGGGATATTCTTGCTCCTGTATTAGAAAAAGTATCTTTACTTATTGGTAATATAACAAATGCGGATGATGACTTAACTATAATCACTCCACCATTTTTTCAGGAAGAAAAGCAGGGATTATAGTCATTCCTATACTCAATGGCTATCTTAATCCCTGCTTTTTAAGATTTTTAACTCTTCTTTTTGCTTCTAAATAGATATTTTGTCTGCTGCCTACAATGATCAGCAGGCACACTTTATTATCTTCTAAAATTTTAAAAATAGCCCTATATTGACCATCAGCTAAAGTAAATTTAAAACTTCTTAAACCTTTTAGAGTTCCAGATAAAGATTTGCTTTTTTTAATTGGTTCTTTTTCTAAAGAAATAATCTGATTAACAGCAGCTTCTTTTTGATGTCTAAGTTTTTTTAAGTCCTCTTTAACTAAGTGAATAATTTCAACAGAATAATTATTCATCTAATTTAATCCCTTCTTCTTCAGCAAAATCTCTTAAGTTTTGTGTATTACCCTTTTTATATTCTTTTTCAGCATAGGCCGCTAATTCTACAAGTGGATCTTCAATTGCTCTGGTTAATTCTACTCTACCTGGACTGAGATTCATAAAAAGAACATCTCCTGCTTCTATATCTGCAGTTTTACGGGCTTCTTTAGGAATTGTTATTCTCCCTCTTGAGTCTACTTTGACAACTAACTTATCACTCATTTTATCACCACCTTGTATTTTATGGGTCTTACCCATACTTATATTATATACTGTAAAAACTCTTAAATCAAATCATGATGTAATAGTTTTTTATGATTAAAAAATATTTAGTTTTTTTGCCAGTTAGAATTAAAAGTTGTATAATAGATAGAGAAAGAGATTTTGCATAGAAAATTATAAGATTAAAAAATCTCAAATTAAAAATTTGTAGGGTTATTGTAAAATAAAAATTTAATGGGGGACTTGTTTATGAAAGAAAATTTCTGGATTGACGAACTAGATAATATTGAACCGGATGCCAGCTATAATCAATTATTATCAAATTTAACAAAAAATGAGCTGAACGAGATGAGAAAGCTCTGGGATTTTCATGGTATTAGCCAGCTTAATAAAGCTGAACTTATTCAAGAATTGATTAAAAGAATTGCTGATAATTTGGAGTCCTGGATTCAGTATTTAGGTTCAGAACAGACTGAATTTTTGAAAGAAATAATTATGCAGTGTGAAAGATATTCCGGAGCCTATATTGAAGTTAATGAATTTACTTTTCATATAGCAGAATATTTTCAGGCCCGGGGAGTTGTATTTTTAGGTCAGAATCAGGAGACCGCTTTTTTTCTCATACCAGAAAAATTGAGAAGTAAAATTAAAGCTATTTTAAATAAAAAAAGCATTAAAAAACAAATTCGTTTAAATGACAGCTATATTAAATATGCAGTTGGTAGTGCAGTCTATTATGGAGTTTTAACTCCTGAGCTTTTATATAACTCTTTAGAGAGATTTCTGACTCCTGAATGGAGAATTGATCCCTTAGATGTAGTTGTAGAATACGGAGAATTTTCAGTTTTAGCTTATAGTGCTGGACCATTTTTTGTTTTAGGTGCTGTTGAAGACGCATCTGACATTCTTATTGAGAGAGAAAGCCGCAGTGATCTAGATTATTATATTCCCTCTAAAAAAGAAGTAGAGAATGCCTATCAAAAAGGTCATCCCAGCTGGAACCTTGCTCAGAGAAGATTTAAAAAGAAATTAACCAGTGATTATAAGCTGCCCGATGAGGAAGCTGAAAAGGTTCTTTTTAGCTTTTATCTGATGATCAATAATAACATCAGTACTGCAGAAATCATTCGTATTTTAGCTGAGAATTTTGGAATTGATATTTTCGAAGAAAAAGATGAACTGATTAAGCTGATCAATGATTTTCATAATAATACAAAGCAGTGGATTTTAAAAGGTTATAGTCCGGCGGAATTAAATCGGGGCTGAAGCAGGTTAAATTTCGTTGATAGCGGAAATTATTAAACTATAAATATTATCCCCAACAAACCATTAGGTATAATTTCCTGATATTATATAATGTTGATAGATAAGAAAAAAATTGATAATTAAGATCAAAAAAAGCTCTTACCACTTCTTAAGAAGTAAGTAAGAGCTTTAAATTATTCTTCACCATAGTAATAATAATTTTCATAGGTGTAATATGAACTTTTATTAACCGGATACTTATTTAAAATAGTACCTAAAATATTGGCATTAACCTGCTGTAGTCTTTCTATTCCTTTAGTAAAGACTTCTTTTTTTGTCTGATTAGTTTCGGCTACCATAATCACTCCATCAACCTTTTGTGATAAAAGCAGAGCATCTGTAACCAGCAGCAGGGGTGGTGCATCAATAATTGTAATTGCACTTTCTTTTTTGCATTTTTTAATTAAATCCTCCATTTTTTTGGAGTTAAGCATCTCCGAAGGATTTGGGGGAATGGGACCGGCGGGTAATAAAAAGGTACCGCTGTGTTTACATTCCTGAATCAAATCTTCAATTTCATCCTGATCTCCGGCTAAATAAGAGCTCAAGCCCTGGAAATTGGGAAGATCAAAAAGTTTATGCAGCATTGGCTTTCTCATATCAGTATCGATCAATAAAGTCTTTTGACCAGTCATTGAAAAGGTTAGAGCTAAGTTGCTGGCAACAGTTGATTTACCAATACCAGCCTCAGAACCGGTAACCATAATAACCTTTAATTCCTTATCAGGACTCATAAACTGCAGATTGGTGCGGATAGTTCTAAAAGCCTCAGTTGCTGGAGACTTTTTATGATGTAAGGCGACCAATTTATCACTTGATATTTCCTGTTTTTTATTCTTCTTTTTGGCCATTCTGTTCCCCCTCCCCGTAATTTTTATGGTGATCTATTTCGTCTAAGTCCGGAATAATCCCCAGCACAGGTAAATCTGAAATCTGCTGCAGATCATCTTCATTTTTAATAGTGTTATCTAAATAATCAAGGAGGAAGATAATTCCTACCGAAAGCATTAGAGCCAGCAAAACTGCAACTGCCAGGTTGAGCATTAAATTAGGTTTAATCGGATTTTCGGGCAGATAAGCATTGTCGATGACAAAAATATCAGAAGTCTGCATTGCCTGCTGGATATTAATTTCTTCCTTCCTATTTCTTAAAAGTAGATAAATTTCTTCGGCCACATTTTTCTCCCGCTGCAGCCTTAAGAAATTAAGTTCTGCCTGAGGGAACTTATCTAATTCTGCTTCCATTTCAGCCAGCCGCTGATTATAGACTTCAATTCTGGCAGCAGAAGTAACCTGCTGGACTTCAAGCTGAATTATCTGGCTGTTTAAATTCTGATAAAGTGGGTTATTTGTTTCAGTTCTGCCGCTGACTATCTCAGCAGTCTTGTTATTTAAAGCTTTTTCTAAGTTATCAATTCGAGCTTGAACAGCTTTAACTTCTGGATGTTTTGCTGTATATTTTGTTTTTAGCCCCTCTAACTCAGTGTAAAGAGAGGTTAAATTAGATTGAATTGCATTGATTTCTGGGTTGCGGCTGATAGATTCTGAGCTGATAATTTTTTGATCTATCCCTTCTAATTTCTGATTTATTTCAGCTAAGGAAATTTCGGCTCCCTGCTGCATTAATTCTGCTTCAGCCTTTTGGCCCTCTAGTTCTGCGTAACGATCCAGCAGATTTTCTCCCTGAGTTTCGGGCATTAAAAGCTCGTGCTCTTCCCGGTAGGCCAAAAGTTTGTCTTCAAGTTCAGATAAGCGTTTCTGAGTTTTAGCTAACTGTGAATCTATAAAATCGGAGGCTCCTTTAAGTGAAGCCTGGTTTAATTCCCTGGTTTCCTGCTGCATATTTTCGACAACAGAATTGGCTATTTTTTGAGCCAGTTCAGGGTCGTGGTAATTGACCTGGACCGTGATTAAGTCAGTATCCTGACCGGCCTGAATCGAAATGTTCTGCCGTAAAGCACCGGCAGGAATATATTTTCCTTCTTCATTTTTTAAATCTACATCCCTAATTACCTGCTCCATAATGCGGCGGCTGGTAAAAATCCTGCTGTAGGTATTGATTAATTTATCATTTTTACCGACAAAAGAAAGTTCCTCACTGAAGAGATTTTCCGGACCACTTTCCGTCTGAACCATCAGCATAGTTGAGGTTTGATAAATGCGCTGCATCTGAGAAGTTATAAAAAAGGAGGCGATTAGAGCTGCAAACATTAGGGCGATAATCAGCCATTTTTTATACCAGAGCATCATTATATATTCTTTAAGTTCTTTTTCATTTCGGTTTTGAACTATGTATTTGCTGTCTGAATTCATATTTTCTCCCCTTACCAACCAAAGAAGTCTTTAATTTTATTGAACCCACCAAACATAAAGAAGACTCTGGTCCAATCCACTGAATCATCTTCACCAAGCATAACTAAGTCTCCTGGCTGCAATTTTGGATTTGCAGTGAGTTCATCTTCTTCAAAGAATTTTTGCATATTAATTTCTTGAATTTCATTGTTATTACGGACCAACCTAATTTTTTCTAAATTAGCTCGATCTTTAGTATTACCGGCTCGAGCTATTAAATTAGCCAGCCTCATATTTTCGTTCCACTCATAACTGCCTGGACGGGCAATTTCACCTAAGATAGTTACTTCCTCTAAAGCAGAGGGAATATAGATGGAATCTCCATCCTGAACAATTGGATTAGCCTTCTTCTTGGCAGCCAGTGTATCTTCTACGTCAAATTCTATTGGTTTGTCATTTGAAATTAAGCGGATCTTTTCGCCTGCATTTTCTGTTAAACTTCCAGCTTGAGCTAAAAAGTCATTTAAGCGGATTTCTTTATCGTAACTTAATTCATACTGACCAGGAGCCTTAACTTCCCCCTGAATAGAAGCGGTTAACCTTTCTCGTTCGGGTACAAAAATCTGATCCCCATTCTGCAGCTGATAATTATCTTCTAAATTATTACCTCTGAGGAGTTCCTTTAAATTAACATTCAGTTTTTTACCCTGGCGCTGCAGAACTGCAGCTTCAGCTTCAGCATTTTCGGTAATACCACCGGCTAAAGAAATAACATCCAGAACCTGGTTGTCAGCTCTGATTTCATAGCTGCCTTCCTGGCGTACTTCCCCCATCACCGTTACCCTTAGTTTTCTGTAGGAGATTAGATTAACACTAACTTCGGGATTAATTATGTATTCACTGAGAGCCTCCTGCAGCTCAGTTCTAATTTCAGCTGTTGTTTTGTCCTCAGCTTTAATTGAGCCGACTAAGGGGTAAGAAATTCTTCCATCTGGATCGATTATTGTTTCTTTGCTTAAATCCTGATGCCCCCAGACTGAGATATTGATCCGGTCCCCAACGTTTAGCTTATACTGTTGGGCTATAATTGGGGCTGTAATAAAAAATAATAAAATTGCTGTAATTAAGATGATTCTTCTTTTCAAAAAGCTTCCTCCTCCACTTAAATATTTTTACTGCTGCTAAAAAAAGAAAAGAACTTTTTCAGAATTGATTTTTCTTCTCTTTTAATTTCAAATTTTTCAAGTTCATGATTTTTAGTAACTGCTTCAGCATTTTTAAGAAAAATTTCTCTGCTGCCCGGTTTTAAGCTTTCTGCTATTTTTAGCCCCTGATCCAGGCTAAAGGTTCTTTTTTTAATTCCATGAGTGTCAGAAGCCATCAGCTGTGGCAGACCAAGTTCTAAGATTTTTTCTGCTGTTTCTTTGGTTTTGCTGCCGTGCTCACTAATAAAAGAGGAGCTGTTGAGCATTAAATTCAGTCCATATTCCTCAACCCACTGGTAAAGCAGGGTAAAGTCGGCCTGAATGTAGGGATATCTTTCCGGGTGGGCAATTATAATCTGATAACCCATTGCTTTTAAGTCATGGATTAAATCGGGAAAGTAATCTGGATAAGAATTAAGATAAGTCTCTAATAATATATAGTCAGTTTCGTTTATTGTCAGAAGCTGATCTCTATAAAATAATTCTGCTGTTTTGCGGTCGATTAAAATCTCAGAACCGCTTAGAATTTCAATCTCCAGTCCGGCTAATTTTGCCTGCTGGCGCAGCTGCTGCAGTTTCTCTAAAATAAACTCCTTATAATTATCTATTTCATAGAGTGGATAATGAGAGGTAGCAGCAACCTTTTTTACTCCCTTAGCTTCCATATCTTTAAGTACTGCCAGGGATTCTTCAGCTGCAGCAGCTCCATCATCAACTTCTGTTAGAATATGTGAATGTAGGTCAATCATTATTATCACCATATTTTCTTAAATATCAGTACTTATTATAGCATAACTATAAATGGTTAACAAGATATGGCAGAGATAGAGTTTAATATTTTTGGATAATCGGCTGCTAACTTTTGGAAAATTAAAAAATAGTTCTTTAATTGCTGAAATAATTGCAAAAAACTATATAATTAAGTATAATATAATTGTGTAATTTAGAAAAGATTAGCAAATTTCATTTAATTTACTAAAAATATTTTTTAAAGTTTATTTCTTCTATCTGAACATCTGCTTTTGATTTTGTCTGTCAGGGATTTTTAATTATCAGCTAACTAGGGGAATAATTTATGAAAAAAACTATAGTTATATTACTCAGCTTAATTCTAATAATTTTTACAGCTTCTGCGGCGGCCGCTCCTACTGAGAACCTGAAGAGAAAAGAAACAGAAGGTTGGTGGCTGCCTCACACTGGTACTTTTAACGGCCACTGGGATTTAGGGATGGGAGCCCATTTTTGGGATGACCATTTTAATTTACGTAATCTGCAGCTTCGGACCAATGTTGATCTGGCACCTGGACTGCGTCTTAATTCTATTCTGCGTTCAAATGAAAAGATTGACACTCTGTCGGGTTTTGACCCCAATTTTGATGAACTTTATCTGGAAGGATATGCCTTTCACAACAGTGAGCTTGGCAGGTTGAGCCTCAGCTTAAAAACCGGTAGAATTCGCTATCTTCGTTTTCCAGAACCAGATTTAATTTCCTATTTTGATCATGTACCGGGAACTGAAGATCTGCGTTTCGAGGATGCAGAAACCGGCTATAATGGGCAGATACTGACCCTTGATTATGAAACTAAAGCCGGTTTGGGCTATCATGCTGCCGGTATTAACTGGGATTATGGAGACCGAGATGGCAGCAACTGGATCGAAAACTATTTCTATTATCGAGATAGCTGGAAGTTTTTAGACTTTGAAGCCAGAGCTGGTAAACTGGCTCTCCGCCACTCTGCCGGAGAATATACGGGAAGCGGCAGCCATTTAGGCTGCAGTGGAGACGGCTATAATATTTATCTAGGTGGAAACTGGCACGGCTACAGGGCAGGTTTCTTATACGAAGAAATAGAGAACGAGCGGGAAAATGAAACTGACCGCCGCACCGGTTTTATGGTAGAGTTTGCTTTTTCAGATGTTACAGAACTGCTGGGTAAACTGCGCTTTGATTATACCCGAAGCCCGGAAGGTTTTGTAGCTCATATTCCGCTGGCTTCAGGTGATTTTGGTTACCTTGAGCAAAAACCAGAGGGGACAGAACTGGTAGGAGAAATTAAAGCTGAAAGAATAATGACCTACTGGCAGAACGGTCAGGCCAGAAACTTTTATGAACACCGAATTTCTAAATGGGGAATCACAGATCCCAGTCAGGCTGAAGTTGTAATGAAAGTTGAGCCCTGGTATCTGCAGGTCGAAGCCTTAGTCAGCCCCCACAGTTTGCCCACCAACTGGGATGAAGCAAAAGAGTGGGAATCCGACCGCCAGGGACCAGCTCAGCTAAAACAGCCTGTTACCTATAAGTTTTATCAGTAAATTTTTCTGAAAATAATTTCTTAGAACGTTAGTGTAAAATAAAAGAAAGGAGTAAGACCCTTGGAACTTGATTTAAGAATATTACAAAATGAATCTTAATTCAAGAATTTATAAAAAAGTTTTTAGAATTATCTGTAAACAAGCTTAAAAAGAGCTGAATGGATGGAGAATACATACTTCAAATAAAAATTAGATTTTTGGATAAATGTCATTTAAATAAGAAATTCTTTAAAAAACTTGGTAATTCAGAATTGGTACCTAAACTACTGGATAATATAGAAGAAAATAATATAGATAAAGTATTAGCTAACAGGTTTGAAAAAAGAGGTATGAGGTGGTCTAGAAAAGGAGCAAGAAACTTAGCAAAGATAATAATAGCAGATAGAAATAACACTTTAGAAAAGCATTTAAATAAAATCAGCTGGGAGTTTAAAACAGATGATCTAAGAAAGGCATATAATAATGTCTAGAAAAAGTATTTAAAATCAAAATATGAAGTGCTATGAGCAACAATGCCCGCTCTAAAAGGACCAAAATCAGGTCAGGACTGGGTTAAAGGACTAAAAAATATATCAGCTGATATTAACTAAAATTTAAGCTTGAAAAATGATTATCAGTAAAGAAAATATAGGATTATGTCTTTGTGAGGAAAAGTCTCCCACAAATGCTTCACACAAACTTGTTTAAAAAATTATTTGACAAATCAAAATAATTAGTATATAATTTTATCAGATGTAATCGAATACATTACAGTAATTAAATAAATACTAAAGCATAGGAATGATTTTATGACAACGATGAAAGATGTTGCAGAACTTGCAAATGTATCAGATGCTACAGTCTCTAGAGTGTTTTCTAATCCTGATGCTGTAAGTAACAAAACAAAAAAGAAAGTTTTAGCTGCTGCAGACGAACTAAATTATGAGTTGAATGTATTAGCTAGAAATCTGAGAACAATGAAAACAGAGATAATAATGGTTATTTTACCAGATATAAGTAATCCCTTTTTTTCTAAAATTGTGCGAGGAATAGAATCTGTGGCGATGAAAAATGGTTATAAGATATTATTGGGAGATACAAAAAATGATTTGAGTTTAGAGAAAGAGTATTTAAAAAATTTGGATCAAAAATATGCAGATGGGGTAATATCTTTAACTGCACGGATAGATTCGGAATTAATAAGAGAAATTTCAGAAAAGTATAATATGGTGCTGGCTTGTGAATATATTGATGAAGAAAGTGTACCAACTGTTTCTATTGATAATGTTGAAGGAGCTTATAAAGCAACAGAGCATTTAATAAAACTGGGTCATGAAAGAATTGCACATATTTCAGGTCCTAAAGATGTAATTTTAAGTCAAGACAGATTAAAAGGATATAAAAAGGCGCTTCATGATCATAATTTAAAAGTTTATGATGATTTAATTAATACAGGTGATTTTAGCTATAAATCAGGTTATAGAAATATGTCAAGACTACTTAAATTAGATAAACCACCTACAGCAATTTTTGCTGACAGTGATCAGATGGCAATTGGAGCTATTAAAGCTATTAAAAGTAATGGATTAAAAGTACCTGATGATCTCGCATTGGTCGGATTTGATAATATTGAAATAGCTTCTATTTATGAGCCATCTCTTACTACAATATGTCAGCCAATGTATCAAATTGGTGTAAAAGCTATGCAATTATTACTTGATATATTAGAAAAAAAAGAACTTGAAAATAATAAAATAAAATTGGAAAGCAAATTGATTATTAGGGATTCTTGCGGATATAAAAATATTTAAATGAAGGAGGTGTTTTATGCAGTCTTTAGAGCAGAAAATTAATTCTATATTAGAAGCTAAGAATGATGTTCATCATATTTTTAAGGAAGTAATTTCTAAAAAATCAATTTTTACTGAAAAAGAAGATATAATAGATCTAATTTTTATAAAAAGAGAACATCTAAATGAGAGAGATATTGAATCGTCAGTATATAAATCGGCTAAATTACTAGTAGCTACAACCCACGGGATAATTTTTTTAGAAGAAGGTTTTAAAGAAATTACTGATAATTATTTAGGATACAGGATTAAACATTTATATTATGACAAAATCAGCAGTATAGAATTAGACATTTGCCTTTTGGAAGGACAATTTAAAATAATTACTGATTCATCAGAAGATCCAGTAGTCAAAGTAAAATTTAATTCATCAAATTATTACGAACCCTTCGAGAATTTTGTTGATCAGATTCGAAAACAAAGATTTAACTTTAAAAATTATGAAAATAGTTTGACAAATCAAAATAAATAGTATATACTTTTGTTAGATGTAATCGAATACATCTATAATTATATATTACTACTAAATTGAATACTAGAAAAAAATTTTATTAATATATGTAATGGATTACAAATAACTAAAGATTTTCGCGGATTATTTAAGCTTTTATATTAAATTAAATTAAAAATATATAGATTTAAAAATTCATAAAGTATTAAAAATAAAAGACCTGAAAGGAGATGATTATAAAATTTAACTATATAAATATTATGTTTTTTGGTTAATGTAATATATTTCAAATTATTACAAATTATTAACAACACAATAGGGAGGAATAATAATGAGAAAAATTGTTTTAGTTGTAATGATAGTCTTTTTAGTTTTGGGAATTACAGTTAGTGCTTTTGGTCAAGGTTCAATTACAGTAAACCCAGAAATTCCTGATATAGAAGTAATAGATGAAGACATATATGGTAATAAAGCTGTTTCAGTTAAAGAATTAGAACTAACTCCTGAAGATATTGAAAAAATTAAGGAAGGCAATTATACAGCCGCACTTGCTATGCATTATACAGGAACCGATTATATGAGGGCTAATATAGAAGGGCTAAAAGATACTTTTAAAAAAATGGGTGTAGAAGTAATAGCAACAACAGATGCACAGTTTAGTGCCGAACAACAAATATCACAAGTTGAAACTTTATTGGCTCAATCACCAGATGTAATTGTTGCAGTTCCTGTAGAAGCTGGAGCAACCTCTAGAGTTTTTCAACAGGCTGCTAATATGGGAGTTAAACTTGTATTTATGGATGGACTAGCGGCAAATATGAAACCTGGAGAAGATTATATAAGTGCTGGAACTGGAGATAATGCCGGTTTAGGAACTCAGGCAGCTCATTTATTGGCTGAAAAACTGAATGAGCAAGGTAAAGTCGGTGTGGTGTTCCATGATGCTGATTTCCATGTTACACAGCAGAGATCAGATGCATTTGAAAAGACAATTGCTGAAGAATATCCAGATATGGAGGTTATAGCACGGGGTGGAATTCAAAATGCTAATGATGGAGAACAAGTAGCTTCAGCTATGCTGACTAGATATCCTAATTTAGATGGAATGTTTGTAGTATGGGATGTACCAGCAGAAGGAGCAGCTGCAGCAGCAAAATCAATGGGAAGAGAAGATTTAATTATTACAACTACCGATTTAGGAAAACCTGCTGCATTAGAAATTGCTAATGAAAGAAACATTCAGGCTTTAGCTGCTCAATTACCTTATGATCAAGGGATTGCAGAGGCTATTTTAGCTGGATATGGATTGTTAGGAAAAGAGGATATTCCTCCTTATGTTACTGCTCCAGCATTACCAGTTACAAAAGATAACTTATTGGAAAGTTGGAAATTAGTTTATAGAGAAGAAGCTCCTGAAGAAATAAAAGAAGCATTGAATAAATAATATCTTTTAAATAAAGTGCTTGATTGAATTAATATTGTAACATAGAGCCTATAAATTATTTTTATATAGGCTCTATAATTATAGGAGATGATTATTTTGAAAGAAAATTACAGTTTTTTAGAAATGAAAAATATTTCTAAATCATTTAATCAAACAAAGGTATTAGACGGTGTTGGTTTAGAGTTAAAGAAAGGTGAAGTCCATGCATTAGTTGGGGGAAATGGAGCTGGAAAATCAACACTTATGAAAATTTTAATGGGAGTTTATAAAAAAGAAACGGGAAAAATAATTTTAGAGAACTCAGAAGTTAATATTAATGAACCTGATGATGCTTTTAAAAATGGAATATCTATGATTTTCCAGGAATTCAGTATTGTACCTACATTAACTGTAGCACAAAATATATTTTTAAATCATGAATATAAAAATAACTTTAATTTAATTAATGATAAAGAGATGAATATCAAAGCAAAAGAATTTTTAGAAGAATTAGAAATAGATATTAATCCAAAAAGTAAAATGGAAACTCTAGAAACTGGTCAATGGCAAATGATTGAAATAGCGAAAGCTGTATCTCAGGAAGCAAAAATTTTAATTATGGATGAACCGACAGCAGCTTTAACTGATGAAGAAACACAAAATTTATTTAAGTTAATTAGACGTTTAAAAAACAAAAATATTTCTATAATATATATATCCCATCGAATGGATGAAATTTATGAAATATGTGATAAAATTACTGTTTTAAGGAATGGTAAATATATAATAACTTCTGAAGTCAGTAGTATTTCTATGGAAAAATTGGTAGAAGAAGTTGTGGGTAAAGAAATGGAAAGTTTTTTTGAATGGGAAGAAAGAGAAATAGCTGATGAAAATGATAATGTTTTAGAAGTGAAAAATTTATCTTCAGGTTCAAATGTTAAAGATGTTTCTTTTGATTTAAGAAGAGGAGAAATTTTAGGAATTGCTGGTTTGATGGGAAGTGGTAGAAGTGAAACAGTCCGTTCGATTTTTGGAATAGATTCTAAAAATAGTGGTGAAATTATAATAAATGGTAAAAAAGAAACAATTAAAAACCCCAAAGAAGCAATGAATTTAGGATTGGCCTTAGTTCCTGAGGATCGAAAATTACAGGGGTTAGTAACTAATCATAGTGTTAAAGAAAATTTGATTTTAAGTGATTTGGAAAAAGTTTCAAGATCTGGTCTAGTTAAAGAAAAGGAAATTGAAATGTATACTAAAAATTACATTGAAAAATTAGATATTAAAACAGACAGCATCTACAAATTAGTTAAACTTTTATCAGGAGGTAACCAACAAAAAGTTGTTTTAGCTAAATGGTTATTTAGAGATCCCCAAATTTTAATGTTAGATGAACCCACACGTGGTGTTGATATTGGTGCTAAAACTGAGATTATTGAATTAGTAAGAGAGCTTGCGAATAATGGTAAATCTATCTTATTTATTTCTTCAGAATTGCAGGAATTATTAGCAGTTTGCGATCGCATAATAATAATGGATAATGGAAAAGTAAAAAAAGAAATAAATAGAAAGGATATAACTTCTAAGGAGGAACTGGAATATGAGATCCAGGCTAAGTAACACAAAATTTTCAAATATTGATTTACGAGATTATGTTGTTTATATTGCTTTTGTTATTATTTTTATAATATTCTCTATTACTTTACGTAACAGAGGTTTCGTTTCAACTTATAACTTAATTAATATATTAAGACAAACTGCAATGGTCTCTGTTATGGCAGTTGGTATGACATTTGTTATATCTTCAGGAGAAATTGATTTATCAGTAGGAGCTGTGGCGGCTTTTTCTGCAATGACATCTGCGCTTGTTTTGCAAGAATTTGGAATTATTGCTGCTGTATTAGTTGGACTAGGAACTGGATTTTCATTTGGTGCTTTAAACGGGCTACTTGTTACTAAATTATCAATCCCTTCTTTTTTAGTAACTTTAGGTACAATGGGAATTTCTAGAGGAGCTGCAATGTGGATTACTGGAACTGCTGCAGTTCCAGTACTTAATAACTTATATAGCAATGTTTTTGGGATAGGAACTGTGGCTGGAATCCCAGTTATGATCTTTTGGTCATTATTAATAGTATTAATTGGATATGTTTTACTCAACAAATCAACTTTTGGAAGAAAAACTTTAGCTATTGGAGGAAATGAAAAAGCTGCATTATTTTCAGGAATTCATACACTAAAAATAAAATTTTGGAATCTCACAATGTTAGGCTTTTTATCCGGATTTGCCGGAATATTATATTCAGGAAGAATGGGTGCAGCCCGTTTTTCAATAGCTGAGGGAGCTGAGTTATCAGTTATAGCAGCAGTAATTTTAGGTGGAACTAGTCTTTCAGGTGGTACTGGTTCTGTTTTAGGAGCATTATTTGGTTCTTTGTTAATGGGAATGATCAATAATGGGCTTATAATTATGGGGCTTGATATAAGTCAGCAAATGGTTGTACGTGGAATAATCATTATATTAGCAGTTGCTTTTGGTCAAAAGAAAACGAAAGAATAATTATTTTTATATAAATGTTTTTTTTAATAATATAATCAGATAAAGATTGATAATGCAATAAACTTAATTTAGAGTAAAATTATTAAAGTGGAGGGTTAAAAATGGATAAAATGTTAGGTGTTGTTTTTCCGGGTGATAAGAAAGTAGAGGTTAAAGAATTTCCAATTCCTGAACCCAAAAATGGCGAGGTTTTGGTAAAGGTTAAAGCTTCTGCACTATGTCGTAGTGATATGAGTCTTTATTATGGAGATTCAGTACTTGAAACTGATGAAAGTGAAGAATCCATAATTCCTGGACATGAACCAGCTGGTATTGTTGAAAAGACAGGAGAGGGAGTAAAGAATGTAAAAGAAGGAGATAGAGTAGCAATTTATTTAGCCCTTGGATGTGGAGAGTGTGTGTATTGTAGAAGTGGTTATAAGATGTTTTGTAATGATTTTCGATGTATAGGTTTTGATTTACATGGTGGAGATGCTGAATATATAGTTGTACCGGAAGAAAATTGTATGAAAATACCAGATGAGATGAATTATATAACTGCTGCAGTTTCAACTGATGCAATTGGAACTTTATATCATGCAGAAACAAAGTTGCAGATATCTGGAAAAGATAAAGTAGTTATATTCGGCATTGGTCCAATGGGGGGAGCTGGTATTATGGTTGCAAAAGGATTAGGGGCAAGTGTTATAGCCGTAGATTTAGATGATTCACGTTTAGAGTTAGCACAAGATTTAGGTGCAGATTATACTATAAATCCTAATGAAAGTAATGTTTTAAATGAAATAAATAAGATTACTGGCGGAAAAGGTGCAGATGCAGCCATAGATTGTAGTGGTAGTGGTATTGCTGAAAATCAAGCTTTAGATTGCGCAAAACCACATGGTAAGGTTGCATTTATAGGAGAAAATAAAGAAACCACAATTAAACCAAGTAAACAGTTTATACGCAAACAATTAGAAGTATATGGTTCATGGTATTTTCCAATTGGACAATTTAGTGAGATCGCAGATTTTATTGTAGAAAAAGATTTGCCAGTTGAAAAGCTTGTAACTCATGAATTTACTATTCAGGAAGCTGAAAAAGCATTTAGAATGTTTGATAATCATGAAACTGAAAAAGCGGTTTTTGTATTTAATTAATAATATATAACTATTGGAGGTTATAAAATGAAAAAAACAGTATGGAATGAAAAGCAGTTAGAATATGGTGAAGAGATGGAGTACTCAGATTTTGTCACAAAAAGAGAAAACCCTATAATTGTTCGTTCAGATAATCCTGTAAATGAAGGGGATAGACCCACCTGGTCTTTTAAAAATATGCTTACAAAGGATATTGGATCAGATATGTATTTAGCACATATAACATTTCCAAAAGGTGGGGGACATGATTATCACGCCCATTCAGGTTGGGAAATAATGTATATTTTAACAGGTAGTTTAAAATCTACTTATCATTCAACTGAAGGTGAAGATGTTTCTAATATTTTAAATCCAGGAGATATTGTTCGTGCACCAGAAGGAACACCTCATTCAGTATGGAATAATGGTGATGAGGAATGTACATTTTTAGTAATGAAAATACCACCGTACTTTCTTGAAGATATTCCTTTACCGGAAGAACTTGCGAAAAAATCTTTTAAACCAGAATAATTATATTAACACTAATGTAAGATATTATACTTAAAATTTTTTCACAGAATTAATAAATAAAGAAAATAATATTAATTACTTTTGGGTGAACTTGGTTTCTTTATTTACTGAAAGCAAGTTCACTATTTTACTAAATATTAAAAATTATGATCATGATTTTTAATGAAAGAAAGGGATTTTATATGAACAAATTAAAAGTAGGAATCATCGGAAGCGGATTTATTGGAGAGGCACATATTGAGGCAATTAGAAGACTAAACTTTGTTGAGGTAGCTGCTCTTTCCGAACATGATGAAAAAACTGCAAAGAAGAGAGCAGAAGAACTCAATATATCTAAGTACTATGGAGACTATAAAGAATTAATTAATGATGATAATATTGATGTAATTCATAACTGCACACCTAATTTTCTGCATTTTCAGATTAATAAAGAAGTTATAAATTCAGGTAAACATATATTTTCTGAAAAACCACTTGCAGTTAACTCAACACAGACAAAAGAACTCTTAGAAATAGCAGAAAAAAATCATTTATATCATGGTGTTAATTTTAACTATCGACATTATCCCCTGGTTAAAGAAATGAAGCAGAAAGTTAAAAATGAACTGGGAAGGCTCTTTCATCTGCGGGGTTCTTATCTGCAGGACTGGATGCTTTTTGAAGATGATTACAGCTGGCGGGTTGACCCAAAACAGGGAGGAAAATCAAGAGCTGTTGCTGATATAGGTTCCCACTTTTGCGATCTGCTGCAGTATTTAACTGATAAAAGAATCAAGCGCTTAACTGCTAAAACAAAAATAGTTCATCCAGAACGCCAGAAACCAGCTGCTGAGATTAAAACCTTTGCTCAGGCTGGTGAGGATAAAAAATATGAGCAGGTTGAAGTTAAAACCGAAGATTATGCCTCAGTCCTTTTTGAAATGGAGGACGGGACAGCGGGTAATTTTACTGTATCACAGGTTGATGCCGGCCATAAAAATGATCTATTTATAGAGATCAGCGGCAGTAAAAAAAGTTTAAGCTGGTCTCAGGAAAATGCCAACCAGCTATTTATTGGTCACCGTGATCAGGCTAACCAGATTTTAAGCCGTGATCCTTCCTTATTAAGCAGTGAAGCAGCAGAACGCTGTTATTATCCGGGCGGTCATATTGAAGGTTGGTCAGAAGGATTAAAAAATTCGATTAAAGATTTTTATAACTGTATTTTAGCGGCAGGAGACCCTGCTGATTATGATTTTGCTACTTTTGCTGATGGAGCCTTGGAAGTCAAAATTACTGAAGCAATTTTAAAAAGTTCCAGAGAAGAAAAATGGGTTGAAGTCTAAGAGAAGCTTAAAAACTATAAGACGATAAATGATAATTTTATCTAAAGGGGTGTGGAAAATGGGACGTAAAGTAACTATTTTTACAGGTCAGTGGGCAGATCTATCATTTTCAGAACTGGCCCAAATAATGAGTGGAATTGGTTATGATGGTTTAGAGATTGCCTGCTGGGGTGACCATTTAGATGTTCAAAAAGCAGCCGAAGACAGCTCTTATGTTGAAGAAAAGCTTGAAATATTGGCGAAAAACAACTTGGGAGTCTGGGCTATTGGTAATCATTTAGCCGGTCAGTGTGTTGGTGATCGTTATGACCCTCGGCTCGACAATTTTGCTCCGGAAAAATATGCAGGTCAGCCGGAAGAGATAAGAAAATGGGCGGTAGAAGAGATGAAATTAACAGCGGTTGCTGCCAAAAATTTAGGGGTTGAGGTAGTAACTGGTTTTACAGGCTCACCAATCTGGAAGTTTTTTTATTCTTTTCCTCAGACAACAGAAGCGATGATTGAAGAAGGTTTTGAGCAGATAGTTGAGCTCTGGAATCCAATTTTAGATGTATTTAAAGAAAATGGAGTTAAATTTGCCTTAGAGGTCCACCCAACTGAGATTGCCTTTGATTTTTACACCACAGAAAAACTTTTAGATAAATTTGATTGGCGGCCTGAGTTTGGGATTAATTTTGATCCCAGTCATTTAATCTGGCAGGGAATGACCCCTCACCTATTCTTGAGAGATTTTAGTGAAAGAATTTATCATGTGCATATGAAAGATGCTGCTGTCAGCTTAAATGGACGGGAAGGAATCTTAGGCTCTCATCTTCCCTTTGGTGACCGCCGCCGCGGCTGGGATTTTAGATCTCTGGGTCATGGTGCTGTAGATTTTGATGAAATTATAAGGGAATTAAATAAGATGAATTACACCGGTCCTCTTTCTGTTGAATGGGAAGACAGCGGTATGGATCGGATCTATGGAGCTGAAGAAGCTCTCCGCTTTGTCCGCAATGTTGACTTTGATCCTTCTAATCTGGCCTTTGATGATTCGATGGAGAAGTAATTTTTCAATTTTTAAAAATTAATAATTAATTCTAAAGCAGTTAGCTGATCGTTTCGCTAACTGCTTTTTTTGTCTATTAATTCGATATAAACTGACAGTTCACGAATAATTATACATGAATACTTTATTAACCTAAATGATAATTGCTTGACACTTAACTCAATAAGTCCTAAAATACAATTAATCAGTATTAATATTCAAAATTTTAAAGCAGGGAGGTGTAGAAGAGCTTTTAGTAATAATATATTTATTAAAATTTAAAAAAGAGAAGTTTAAGAATTGAGGAGTGTTAATAAAATGGCAAAAAACAAAGAAAAACAAAAAGAACCTGAGAGAGGGAATGACTTTAATTCTTTTCTAAAGCTATTTATTTCTGTATTTATTATAGTAGTAGCAACAGAAATTTTTGGTACAAAGACATTTAAAATTGGTCCAGGGCAGGTTGTGCTGCTGCCGATGCTGTTTGCAGTTATTATTGGAATGCTAATTACACCTGATCTTTTAGGAAGCAAAATTAAAGCACTTAAGAAAGTTATTTCGATGCAGGAAGTTGAAAAGGCGGGTACATATGTCATGATTGCCCTACTTCCTTTAGGAGTTAAGTATGGGACCCTTGTTGGACCTAATATTGTAGAGGTAGTAAAGGCTGGCCCTGCTTTTTTACTGCAGGAATTAGGTAACCTCGGAACAATTTTTATCGCCTTACCTTTAGCTCTGCTTTTAGGAATGAAAAGGGAAGCTGTTGGTGCAACTGCCAGTATTGCCCGTGAACCTACCCTCGGGGTAATTGGAGAAAAATATGGAATTTCATCCCCAGAGGGCACAGGAGTACTTGGTACTTATTTAATGGGGACAGTATTTGGTACAATATTTTTTGGCCTTTTAGGTGGTTATGCAGCAGCTACAGGTCTTCATCCTTTAGCACTTGCAATGGCCAGTGGAATGGGAAGTGGATCGATGATGGCTGCAGCTTCTGGTGCTTTAGCTGAGGCAGTTCCGGCAATGAAAGATGAAATTTTAGCCTATGCTGCTACCAGTAATATGCTGACAGGAGTTACCGGATTATATTCTGTTATTTTTTTAGGTTTACCTTTAGTTAATTTCCTTTATGATAAACTCAGTCCTATTTTATCCAAAAAAGATAGAGGTGATCAATAATGAGCCTCAATTTTGATAGAAGTTTAGAATATTTAAAAATGCTGATTGTGGTTGGAGTCTTAGTCTTAATTGGACAAAGGTTTGGTTATGGTATTGCTATTATGCCTGCTTTACCAGGAATGATAATAGTTATTTTAATCTCATTTTTGGCCCTGACGATTAAAGACAGTTTTCCTAATCTAAAGTTTCCGGCATTTGCCTGGGCTTCATTAACTGCTTTGATTTTGAGTATGCCCTTTATGCCGACAGCAGATTTGTTTTTAAAATACACAAATGAAGTTAACTTTTTAGGAACAACAACCCCAATTCTTGCTTTTGCAGGAATTTCTGTGGGAAATAAGATTGAGAAGCTGAAAAAATTAAGCTGGAAGGTATTTATCGTAGCTATTGCAGTATTTATCGGGACTTATTTTGGTTCTGCAATTGTTGCTCATATTGTACTTAAATTACAGGGAATCATTTAATCCATTGAAAAAGGAAGTGTTGGTTTTGCAAAAAGATGAGATTAAAGCTAAGATAATTGAAGTTATTGAAGAAAACAGGAGTAAAATTATTGAGCTTGTTGATGAGATTTACAAAAATCCTGAGCTGGGCTATAAAGAAGAGAAGACTACTGAGATATTAGCAGCAGCTTTTTCAGATTTAGAAATTGATTTCAAGAGACATCAGGATTTAACCGGAATTAATGCTCTGCTGAAAATGGGAAATCCTGGACCACAGATTGCAATTCTGGGAGAATTGGATGCAGTTACCTGTTCGGAACATCCAGATGCTGATCCAGAAACAAAGGCTGTACATGCCTGCGGCCATAATATTCAACTTGGTGTGATGTATGGTGCTGCAGCTGCTTTTAAAAAAGCAGGGGTCGAATCTGAATTAGCCGGCTGTCTCAATTTCATAACTACACCTGCAGAAGAGTTTATCGAACTGGAATACCGGTCTCAGCTAAGAGAAGCTGGTAAGATAAATTATTTTGGCGGTAAACAGGAGTTAATTAAAAGAGGCAGTTTTGATAATGTTGATATTTCGATTATGATGCATTCACTCAATTTAGGAGAAAAAAAAGCTTTAGTAGCACCTAAGGGTAATGGCTTTGTTGGTAAGAACATTAGGTTTATCGGTAAGGAATCTCATGCCGGTTCAGCTCCTGAAAAGGGAGTTAATGCTTTAAATGCAGCTGTTTTAGCCATCAACAATATTAATGCTCAGCGGGAAACATTTGCCGAAGCAGATCGGGTTCGAGTTCATCCAATTATTACTAAGGGTGGGGATATAGTAAATATTGTTCCGGCTGATGTTAGAATGGAAAGTTATGTGCGAGCTCGAAATATTGAGGCGATTAAAAAAGCAAATGAAAAAGTTGACCGCTCACTTAAAGGGGCGGCGATGGCTGTGGGAGCAGATGTTAAAATTACAGATATTCCAGGTTATTTGCCGCTTTTAAACAATCAGAGCTTAGATTCTATTTTAGAATCAAATCTTTTAGAGCTGATTGATCAAGATCAAATTACAGTTGGCGGCGATTTTACCGGGTCCTTTGATTTCGGAGATATTTCGCATTTGATGCCGGCTCTGCATCCATTTTTTGGTGGAGTAAGCGGGGATCTGCACACTAGAAACTTTAAAACTGAAGTTAAGGAAGACGCATATATTTTACCGGTTAAAGCTCTGGCAATGACAGTGGTTGACCTTTTATATAATGATGCTGCTGAAGCTGAGAAGATCATTGAAGACTTTGAGCCTCCATTAAGCAAAGCAGAATATCTTAACCTAATGGAGGAATTAACCGGAGAAGTAATTTATAAAAATTAATAATTAAATCGAAGGCAGTTAGCTAGTATTTTGCTAACTGCTTTTTATTGTCGGTTAATTCGACATAATCTGACAGGTTCAGGGTGTGGGTACATTAGAGCAGATCTTTTTTAATCTGCTGATACTGCTTAAAACGGCCAATATAATGTAAATAAGTATTTAAATAGAGGATATTTAACAATTATAGTGAATAATTTAAATAATAAGTTATTTTAGATTTAAAAACTAGCTAAGATAAAAAAATTTAAATTGGAGTATGAGATAAATGAACAGATTATTTAATAAAATGGTAGGATAGGGGTTGTAAAAATTAGTTAATTATAAAATGCAGATATAAAATGCAGACAGGATAGGGGGTGTTGAGATGTATAAATTAAAAGAAGAATTTAAAGTAGTCTTAATTTATTTAGTTTTGAGTTTGGTTTGGATTTATTTTTCAGATATGCTGCTGCTGGCTGCTGTTAGTGATAGTTCTCAGCTGAGTCAGCTGCAGACTTATAAGGGGATTATCTATGTTTTGATTACCTCAGCTGTATTTTATCTTCTATTCAAAAAGTATCTAAATAATTTGAGGCGTCAAAAACACAAATTAGAGGTTACAAATGAAAAGCTGCTGCAGTATAATAAGGAAATTGAAGCTGTAAATCAGGAGCTTGATTATTCTTTTAAGTCATTAGATGAGCTGAATAAAAGGTTTGTTAAAATGATCAATTCAGTTTCCAGTTTAAATAATAAATCAAACCTGGATGAAGAGGATTTTCTCTCAGATCTGCTGGATAATATTATTGAAATAGCAGCAGAAGCTGATTATGGTAAAATTTATATTATCGAAAATGGAAAGTGTAAGTTTATAAATACAGTTGGTCATGATATCGAGCTTTTAAATGAGATTAAATTTACTGAGGAAAATCTGGCTGATTTTGATAGTGATGGTGTTAACTTTTCCCAGGATTATTCAGTTAAAATTGAAGATTTAGCTGATGAGAAAAAGGATATCTCAGCAGCTGCTTTAAAGGAAATTAAAGAGTCAATTTATATGAACATTAAAGTTAACGACAAAGTTATTGGTAGAATTTCTTTGGATATAGCAGCTGAAAGTGAAAAAAGTTTTAGTAAAAGCACAACCAATATTTTAGAATCATTTTCAACTCTGGCAGCTTCCTTTTTTGCCTTTAAACGCTATGACCGACTGCAGGATAAGTTTACCAAAGAGTTGATTTCCTCAATTGTTAAGATTTTAGAGCTTTATGATGTCTATACTAAAGGTCATTCGGAAAATGTTGCTAATTTATCGATGTTGATTGCAAAAGAGATGAACTTATCTGAGAAGACTGTTCTTGATGCTTACTGGTCAGGGATGGTTCATGATATTGGTAAGCTCTTGGTTCCGGTTCAAATTTTAAATAAGACTGCTAAACTGGAAGAATTTGAATATGAGATAATAAAAAAACATCCTGTCTGGAGCAGTGAGGCACTTTCTGGTTCTGAAACCTTAGATCACATTTCTGAATATGTACTTTATCATCATGAGCGCTGGGATGGATCTGGTTATCCGGAAAGATTGGCAGCTGAAGATATACCTCTAGTTTCACAAATTATTGCTGTTGCTGATGCCTGGGATGCAATGACCTCCAACCGTTCTTATAGAAAATCTCTTTCGCAAGCAGAAGCTTTAAAAGAAATTAAAGAAAACCGAGGCAGTCAATTTTCACCGAGAGTTGTTGACGCTTTTTTAAAAGTAATAGAGCAGCAAGGATTAAATATCAAGCAGGAGGTTTTAGATGAATTTGAAGCTTTAGAAGGCAGAGAATTAAGCTTAGATAATAGAGACCATTTTGAAACATTATTTAAAAAGGCTAAAGAAGGAATGGTAATTTTAGACGAAAATTTTAAAATTAAAAAAGCAAATAAGTATTTCCTTGAATTTTTTAACTATCAGGAAAGTGAAGTCTTAGGCAAAAAAATTGGAGAGGTTTTAGTTCCAGCAGAAAAAATGGATGAACTAGAAGCTAATATTAAAAAAATTAGCCACAATAATGAGGTTAACTTAAGGACTTATAGAAAGCGAAAAGATGGTCAGCGTATTGATGTTGAGATTCAGGCTTTCCCACTTGCTATAGGAACCAAAGGAGTAGAGTACTATTTAATTTATAGAGATATTACAGAGCTAGAAACTGTTAGAAATAAATACAAAAACTATAAAGGAAGATATGAATCATTTTTTGAAAATGATGCTATAGTAATGCTGATTATTGATCCTGAAAGCGGAAAAATTATTGATGCTAATCCAGCAGCAGTTAATTTTTACGGCTGGAGTAAAAAAGAATTGACTAAAATGAATATTTCCGAGATTAATCAGTTATCTAAAGCTGAAGTTAAAGCAGAAATGCAGGCAGCCAGAAGGAAAAATAAAAGGTTTTTCAACTTTGTTCATCAAACTAGTGATGGATCCAATAAAGAGGTAGAAGTTTATTCCCAGCCAATTGATTTTGGTAATCAGGATTTACTTTATTCAATTATACATGAAAAAAGGGAAAGCAAAATAAAAGGATAAATTAAGCAAAAGCAGATTAAAGAGGCCCCTTTAATTATAGAGGCCTTTTAACAATTAGTCGAAATTTAATTCCATACTTTTAACTTTAACTCCACTGATCTCGGTTAGAGCGGCTTCTAATTCTAAAATTTCTTCTTTTGAACCCACCAGATCCAAGATAATCATTCCTTCTTCTTCACAGCTGCTGCTTTCGTGCATCCCAAGACGGGTAGAAATTAAACAGCCGTAATCAGTTAAAACTTTTTGAACCTCAGGTGCAGCATCAGTTCTTTTGTCAATTAATACAGCCATAATTGTAGAATGTTTCACAATATCACTCCTCAATTTATTCTAGTTATTATATTATTTCTCCATAGACAAAAAATATCCTTCTAAAAAATATTCAAATAATTTAATCGCCTATTTACGATTAACGATAATTGTGCTATAATACCAGCAGGAGGGATTTATTATGACAAATAAAGATTTAAAAATAAAAGACAAGGTTAAGAAAAATTATACAGAAGTAGTAACTAAAGAAAAAAGCGGCTGTGGCTGTGGTTCTTCCTGCTGTGGTGGTTCAGAAAATGAAGAAGCAAAGGCAAAAGAATTGGCAGCAAAAATGGATTACAGCAGTAAAGAATTAGAATCGGCTTTTGCAGAAGCAAATTATGGCCTCGGCTGTGGAAATCCAGGAGCTATTGCTGAGCTAAAGCCAGGAGAAACTGTTCTTGATTTGGGCTGTGGAGCTGGTTTTGATGTCTTTTTAGCTGCTAGAAAAGTTGGTGAAGATGGAAAAGTTATTGGTGTCGATATGACAGCTGCTATGATTGAGAAAGCTAAAGCAAATGCTAAAAAAAATAAAGTTGATAATGTAGAATTTATCTTGGGAGAAATCGAAGACCTCCCATTAGCGGATAATAGTGTTGATGTGATAATTTCTAATTGTGTAATTAATCTCTCACCGGCTAAGAAAAAAGTCTTTTCAGAGGCCAAAAGAGTATTAAAAAGTGGTGGTCGACTTGCTATTTCTGATATAATAAAAGCAGAAGAGTTTCCAGCAGCAGTTGAGTCTGATTTAGATAATTACAGCAGTTGTGTAACTGGAAGTATTGTCAGAGAAGAGCTGCTTTCCATTTTAAAAGAACTGGAATTTAAAAATATAGAAATTGAAAGAAAAGAGCACAGTGATGAAATAGTAAAAGACTGGGTTTCCGGAATAGATATTAATAAATATATTTATTCTGCTTATATTAGCGCCGAAAAATAAGATTAATAAAACTACTTTTATTTAATTAGCTGTTTGTTTTACTCATTTCTTTAAAAATTTTTAAATTTAGTGTACAATTAAGGATGTAGTTTGAAAAGTTTGGAGTGAAATATGATGAATGGAGATTTAAAGCAAAAAGATGAGGAACAAAGGTTAACTGAGCTGGCTGATTTGGCTAAGGGTTTAAGTCATCCTCATCGACTTAAAATTGTCAAAATTTTAGCTGAACTGCCAGCAAAAAATCAATGTATGGTCAGCAGTATAGTTGATCAGCTGCCGATTGCACAGTCGACTGTTTCTCAGCATCTGAAAATATTAAAAGAAACAGGTTGGATTGAAGGTAGAATTGATGGCTCGAGGGTTTGTTATTGTATTAAAGAAGATGTTTTTGCTATATATACAAAAGAACTTGAACAATTATTTAAGCTTTAATAAATGTGGATTTATAAATTAAATAGTTAATTTCAAAAAAATATTTTTAATTAAGGGTGAAATAATGACTGGTAATAAAAGATCTGAAATCAAAAAAGGTTTAAAGGTTAAGGTAGTTCAGAAAAAAGATCAAAGAAGTGGTGAACTCACTGAAGGAATAGTTAAAAGAATTTTAACCAATTCTGCGGCTCATCCTCATGGAATTAAAGTAATGCTTGAAAGCGGAAAAGTTGGCAGAGTTAAAGAGATAAAGGGAGAGATTTAATAAGATGTTTGCTAAAATTAAAAGCTTTATTCAGAAATTTAAGGACAACAAGCGTTTTAGAGATGCCTCTAAAAAAATAGACGAAGGCTATTTTAAAGAGGCCGAAAAAATATTAATTGAAATTAAAAATAGTCCTTATGTTGAAAAAGAAATGCTCTTTTTTAATCTTGCTGGAGCTTTAATTGGTCAGGATAAACTAAAAGAAGGAGAAAAATATTTGCACAAAGCAGTTGAGGTCGAAGCTGAGCAGGATTATATCTGGGCTACTTTAGCTGAGGTAAATGTTCTGCAGAGAAAATGGGATGAGGCTGAAAAAGCGATCAATAAGGCAATTGAACTGGAGCCTGATAAATCATTTTATGAGATCAAGAAAGAAGTTATCTGCGGCAGTGATGAATTAAAAGAGGATTATTTAAAGCATTTTGCTCTGCTAAAAGAAGCAATTGAAGAACAGAAAAACGAAAACTGGAAAAAAAGTGTAGAAATTTTACGGGAAGCAGTTGAGCACTATGACCGCACTGGTTATGTCTATAATCAGATCGGAGCAATTTATAATAATAATCTGGATAATAAAGAGCTTGCAGCACAATTTTTCAAAAAAGCAATCGAAAAAGAGCCTGATAATAAGATCTTCCAGAAAAATTTAAAGCATGTGTTAAAATAATCGATTATTATTGTTCTTAGACAGCTGATATAATATAATGAAATGTAGACCTAAATTTGGAGGCCTAAAAATGAAAGTTGATTTGGAAAAAATAAAATCATTTTTAATAAAAGAGTTAAAAGCTGAACTAATCTATCTTTTTGGTTCTTATGCCAAGGGGAAGGAGCGCCGAGATAGTGACCTGGACCTGGCATTTTTAGCTAGAGAAGAAATTGATGATTATCATCGGTTTTTAACAGCCCAAAAATTGGCTTCTAAATTAAACATTGATGTCGACTTGGTTGACTTGAAAAAAGCTTCTACAGTATTTAGGGCTCAGATTATTCAGGGTGAACTGCTTTATGCAGAAGATAAAAAGCAGCAACAGGAATTTGAAATGCTGACTTTAAAAAAATATGCGCGTTTAAATGAAGAAAGAAAGGAAATTATTGATAAAATTGAAAGAGGTGCTGCAGATGGATGATATCTTGATTAATAAGAATCAAACGGTTAAACGCTGTCTTGAAAGAATTAATGAAGAATATCAGGGTGATCCGGAAAATCTTAAAAATTATACTAAACAGGATTCAATCATTTTAAATATTCAGCGTCTAGCAGAAGCAGCAATTGATATAGCAATGCACGTAGTAGCGGAATTGGATCTGGGTGTACCTCAAAATAGTCGTGAAGCCTTTCAATTTCTAGCTGATAATAATCTGATTGGGAAAAAACTGGCAGAAACATTAAAAGCAATGGTAGGTTTTAGAAATATTGCAGTCCATGAATATCAAAAGTTAAATTTAAAAATTGTGGAGGCAATAATTGAAAATGAAATTACGGAAGTTAAAATTTTTTCTCAACAAATTATTAAAAAAATGTCAGAAAAAAGTAAGCAACACAGGAGCTGAAAGAATGAGTAATAAAAATTTTGTTAGAAGCTTAGTTTCAAATAAAATATATCAGCGAGGAATTAATTATTACAATATTGGACGTGTTCTGCAGTATAGAATAAAGAAAAAAGAACCCAATCATTATCAGATTTCAGCTCGAGTTTCAGGAACAAAAAAGTATCAGGTGAATACAGATATCAAATTAAAAAGAGAAGGTATTGACGTTGAAAGCAGCTGTGATTGTCCTTATGACTGGGAGGAATTCTGTAAACACGAGGTAGCTGTGCTCCATAAATTTATGGAAGAAGATTTTCGTTCATCTAAGGTTGAATATGAGCCTGCAGCAGAACAAGTGCGGGCAACTTCAGATTCAGAGCCTGATTTTTCAAAAAAGAAAGCTGGACCAGATATTGTAAAACAGAGGCTTGCTGACCGCAGTTTTAAAAACTTAAAAGAAATTGCTAAAAATTATGATGAAAATGAAATACCAAAATTAAGATATAGTGTGAAAGGTCTCCTAAATACAAATTTAGTGAACTTTAAGTTGATTTTTGATTCGGATTATCTGAGTCAGCGCGAGCTGGAGGAAGTTGTTAATTCGATAAATGAAGATGGAAGTTATGCTTATTATAAAGAAAGTCTGCTGCACAAATATTTTTACGGTAAAGAGTTAAAACTTTTAGAAGATTTATCAGATTTACTAAAAAGCAAGGGGCGGGGGAGTTCATTACTTTTAAGTAAAAATGAAAAAAACCTGGATTTTCTGCTAAACTTAAGTCAGATTTTTAAGCTGCAGCTGGAGGAAAATGGATCCTATGTCAAAAAAGGAAAAACTCTGCGGCCGGAGCTTAAATTAGAAGGTGATTTAAACGGGATTGAAATCACTTTAAAAGAAGAAGATTATCCTATTTATCAGGGTGGTGAAAAAGACTGCCGCTGGACTGTAATAGAAAATACTGTGCACAAAATTGATTTTTATGATTTTGATAAGCTTCCCACCTCGTTTATGATACCTGAGCAGCACCAGGGAGAATTTTTATTTGAAATTCTGCCAACTCTTGAGAAAAATCTCAAGCTGGAGCGTTCAGCAGAATTAGAGGGTTTTGAGCTGATTAAAGAAAGCCCCAGTATTGATTTAAATCTTGATTACAGGCAGCAGAAAATCAGCTGTCAGCTGGAGGTGGAGTTTGCCGGAGAGACTTACAGCAACACTGAGCTGCTCGGTCTGGACACTGAACAGAATATTTATAAAAGAGATTCGGAAAATCCAAAACTCTGGTATGGGAGAGATAATAAAGCTCTAGCAGAAGTTATCAATTTTTTGGAAGATTATAATTTTAAAGTAAAGCCTGAGCATTTTATAATTAAGGATAACAACGAGATTCAGGAATTTATTACAGATGGAATGACCCATATTCCTGAAGACTGGAATGTTGAGCGCAGTGAAAGTTTTGACCAGATAGAAATTAAGGAAGTTAAACTGGAGCCGATTATTGAAATTGACGATAGTGAGGGAATCAATTGGTTTGACTTTTCGATCAGCTATAATCTCGGAGGTAAAACTTACAGCCGTCAGGAGCTGCAGCAGCTGATTTCCTATAATAAAAAGGGAGAAGCCTATGTTAAACTCGAGAATCACTATTATATTTTAGAGAGTGGAGCTCAGGAAGAAAAAATTGAGCAGATGTTGAAGGATGCTGAGGCTCAAGCTGAAGGATATCGGGCTCCCTATCATAATCTTTTATATTATAAAAATCTGGTAGAAAAAAGTGGGATTAACTTCAGAGGGAATAAAGTTTTTAATGAACTAGAAGCTGAAATAAGTGGTCTCAATGTAGTTAAAGAAAGAGAAATCCCGGTAGAGGTTAAGGGAAAACTGCGCGATTATCAGAAAAATGGCTATAACTGGCTGCGTTTTCTGCATAAATATCGCTTTGGCGGTATTCTGGCTGATGATATGGGTTTGGGGAAAACCCTGCAGATGCTGACTCTGCTGAAAAGTTTGGAGCCTGAAAAAGCGGCCTTAGTTTTATGCCCGAGAACTTTGATCTATAACTGGCAGGAGGAAGCAGCTAAGTTTTTTGATGATTTAAAAACACTTGTTTATTACGGCACACCAGCAGAGCGGGAAGCGATGCGCGGTGATTTTAATCAGTATGATTTGATAATTTCTTCCTACTCAACTATTGCTCGTGATGTAGAAGATTTGAATGCAGAAAATATTATATTTTCTTTTGCAATTTTAGATGAAGCTCAGCATATTAAAAATCACCGGACTAAAAGGGCCAAGGCTGTTAAAAATATTCAGGCAGAAACCAGGCTTGCTTTAACGGGAACTCCACTTGAGAATTCTGTAGAAGAACTCTGGTCAATTTTTGATTTTCTGATGCCCGGTTATTTAGGTAATTACAGTTATTTTAAGCAAAATTTTTTAAATCCTATTAATAAAAATAATGAACAGGAAAAGATGAGAGAACTAAAAGAGCGGGTTGCTCCCTTTATTTTAAGACGCCGCAAGGGAGATGTTTTAAAAGAGCTGCCGGAAAAAATAGTTAATATTCATCCAGTCAGTATGACTCAGCTGCAGGAAGACAGCTATCAGACTGTCTTAGAAGAGGTACGAGGTGAGCTTGAGCAGACAGTTGAAGATCAGGGATTTAATCGTTCTCGCATTAATGTACTGGCTGCTTTAACAAAGCTCCGTCAGATCTGCAATCATCCCTCTTTAGTCTTGGGAGAAGAAGGCAGAGCTCATAATTCAGGTAAGCTTGAGGCTTTGAGAGAACTGATTTCTGATGCTTTAAGTGGTGGTCATAAAATTATAGTTTTCAGTCAGTTTGTTAAAATGCTGAAGCTGATTAGAGCTGATTTTGAGCAGCAGGGAATCAATTATCTTTATCTTGATGGCTCAACTAGAAAACGGATGGAAAAGGTAAGGGAGTTTAACAGCAATCCCGAAGTTGAAGTTTTTCTGATTAGTTTAAAGGCAGGTGGAGTTGGACTTAATCTAACAGCTGCTGACATGGTGGTTCATGTTGATCCCTGGTGGAATCCGATGGTCGAGAGACAGGCTACAGATCGCGCTCACCGATTGGGCCAGGAAAATCGGGTTATGGTCTACAAGCTAATAACCAGAGGTACAATTGAAGAAAAGATGCTCAAGCTGCAGCAGCGAAAACAAAATTTATTTGATAATATAATTGAAAATAATGTTAATCCTATTAAAGCTATCAGCTGGGAAGATATTCAGGATCTGCTTTCGTATTAATTTTAATTTTGCTTTAATAAAATTTGCTGTTTGACTAGAGGGAGCTGTTGGTTTGGTTTGGCTAAACCTAAAAAGGATCAGCTTGCAGAGTCTGAGCTGGAATATGTAATTACTTTAGTTTTTGGAAAACCTGATGAAGAAAATCATCGGGATTCAGTTGAAGACTTTGAACGCAAATCTCTTTCTGAAATAAAAAGAGGTCAAAATCATTATGATCTGCTGGAAGCAGTAAGACTTGCACCTTCTGCAACCAATGGTCAACCTTGGTTTTTAGTTTCAGAAGCGGCTCAAATTCATCTTTATCAAAAATCCCCAAATTTTATTAAGAAATTTTTCTACCAAAAAATGAATAAAATTGATATGGGGATAGCCCTGGCCCACCTCTGGCTGGCAGTAGATCACCTTAATAGAGATTTTAAAATTGAAAAGTTAGCTGAGGTTCCAGCTGAAGTGGAAGGGTATAATTATTTATGCACTTTAAAATTGTAGAGGAGATGATTGAGTGAAAAGAAAAATAATTATAGATACCGATCCGGGAATAGATGATGCAGCTGAATAAATTATTGAGTTTTAATAAGTTTTTTAGATTAATTTTAAAAAGGGGAGTTTTGGCAGATGGGAGAATATGAAACTATTGGCCTATTATTGATAATAGTGGCCTTTGTAATAGCTCTAGTTGGAGCAGTAATCTACTTTGGTGGGTCTTCATTTTCCTGGTTTGGGAATTTACCTGGAGATCTAAAAGTAGAACGCGAAAATTTTACTTTTTATTTTCCACTGGCAACAATGCTTGTCCTGAGCATTGTTTTAAGTATTATAATCAAGGTTATTTTATACTTTTTTAGCTGAGTCAGCAGCTATTCAAAAGTATCACAAAATAAGAAAATTAAAATATAATAAAAAAGAGGATCTCATTCTTTAACCTTTAATTATATATAATAGGTTCTCAAAAATTTTATTTGCTAAAAAATTCAAAGGAGGAATAAAAATATGATTCCAACAAGAAAATTGAAAACAGGTGATGAAATTCCGGTTATTGCTTATGGCACCTGGGATATTGCCGAAGAAAATGTAGGGGAAAAGGTAGAGATTGCTTTAAAAACAGGTTACAATCACATTGATACTGCTGAAGGTTATCATAATGAAGCTGGAATTGGAGAAGTTTTAAAGAACTATGACCGAGAAGAGTTATTTATAACTTCAAAAGTACTGCCTTCTAACTTGAATTATGAAAGCGTTATCAAGGCAGCTAAACGTTCTTTAGAAAAGTTAGGCATAGATTATCTTGATCTATATCTCATTCACTGGCCTAATCCTGCTATTTCTTTAAGAGAGACTCTGCAGGCTATGAAATATCTTCGTGATCAGGGTCTGGTTAAAAATATTGGAGTAAGTAACTTTTCGGCTTATCAATTAAATGTTGCTTTAAAGATTACTCCGGTACCAATTACAGTAAATCAAATTGAATTACATCCCTGGTTATATCAAAAAGAACAAAAAGATCTGCTTGAGATATGTCAGCAAAATGATATAGTTGTAGAGGCATCAGCTCCACTGGCAAGAACAGCAGTCTTGAAAGATGAAACAATTCTAGAACTAGCTGAGAAATATGATAAGTCCCCAGCTCAAATTGTTTTAAAATGGGAACTTCAAAAAGGAATAGTACCACTGCCAAAGTCAAAAAGTGAAAGTCATATAAAAGAGAATTTAGATCTATTTGACTGGGAACTTGCAGCAGAAGATATAGGGAAAATTGATAACATTGATCAGCACAAGAGAATATATATGATAACTCTTGATGATGACACTTATGGAATTAGTTCTTAGGCTGAAAAAGATTGAAGATTATTTTAGGTATCCTGTAAAGTTGCGGGATACCTATTTTTTGGTTAAAAAATAATAAAACCCCACCTAAAAGCAGGTGAGGTTTTATAATAAATTTTACTCAGTAAATTTTACTCAGCTTCTGGTCCGAAATTTTCAAAGACAAGCAGCATATTTTTCATTTCAAAAAAGAATGTGTGGCTGGAAATAGTTGATCCGGCAACAATATCTACTTCAGGTTCGAAAGAAGTTTTAAGACTCATACCATAATATCTGCTTAAAAACTCTTCTTGCTTCATTTCTGGATGATGATCATTGGCATCAAGTGGCTTCCATTTCTTAATTACAGCCATACTTTCTTTACTTTTAGAATTATTAGCCATACCTAATACTGCAATAAAATCTTCCGGGTGAGAATAAATAATTGTATTTACCCAGCTACCATAGCCAATAAGTTCTCCCTCTTTGTAAAGAGGTACTGTGATTTTGCAAGTTAATCCAGTTAAATTTTTCAGATTAAACCAGCCTAAATTAGCTAAAATTTCAGCATAATTTTCAAATTAAATTAGTAAAAATAAAAATATTTTGCAGATTAAATTAGCAAGGGACTAAAAAATAAGCCCCTTTAATTTGAATAATATTTTTCAGTTTAAAATGTATCTTTTTCGCAGGCTTTGAAGACAATTTCCTGGTTTATCTGCTCTGCTTTAAGTTGAAATCCTAAAAGTAGAGAATTTACTGCGATATTGTTGATCAACCTGGGTAAGCCCCTTGATCTCAAGGCGATTGCCTCCAGAGCCTGAGGTATGAATATCGGATGATTTGCCCCAGCAAGTTTTAACTGGTGCTCAACATATTCTTTGACTTCCTCTTTGTTTAAAGGACTCAGCAGGTACTTCATGATCACTCGCTGATTTAAGGACTGATTATGATTTAAATTCAGCTTGGTCATAAAGTGAGATAATCCTGCTAAAATCAGAATAAATGGGTTCTGAGAATCCATAGCAAAATTAAATAAAATACCAAGATCACTTAAGAATTTGTTGGGAGCAAGCTGCATTTCATCCAGGATAATGATCGGAGTAATCTTTTTCTCGTTGTAAAATTTTAAAATAGCAGCCTGGACCTGATTAAAAAGATCTACCTTTCTGAATTTGGGTTCTTCTCCCAGGCCAATGGCTATGCCTCTGTAAAAATCCATTACTGAGCCTGTAGATAAGGGAAAATAGATGACCTTAAATAATGATGGGTTAACACTGTCAGCCATAGCTCTTAGGGCAGAAGTTTTGCCGCTCCCGGGTTCACCAATAATGACAGCAATACCTCTTGTTTTTTTAAGATAATTCAGTCTGGCAGAAAGTTCTTTTAAATTTTCAGACTGGTAGAGATCTTTAGTTTCAATCTCTTTTTTAAATGGATTATCTGATAAAGAATAAAAAGATTTATACATTTTTGCTGCCTCCTTCAGTCATTTTAGCAAAGGAGATAGGATTACCTCTTTTAGCATGAGCATTATCAGCCATAATCACAGGCTCAGCTTTAGTTATGCATTTACCATTTTCATAAAGATAAATATTATCATATGTTTCTGGATCAAAGCGGATCTTAACCTTTTTGCCAATATAGACTGGTGGTACCTGGTAGAGTTTAGAATTAACAGATATAGTTCCATCATGTCTGACTTTTCTCTGAGCTCTTTTGAGAAAAAGCATCTTAAGCTTTTCAGGATCATCATAGGTTTTAACCTGACTAATCTGGGACATGTATTTATCCAGAGGAGTCATCTTTAAAGAAGAATGCACCTTACGGTGATAATCTTTTTCCAGCCAGCTAAAAAACCGCTGATTAAGTTTATCCAGGGAAGATAAATCTTCATCAGTTAAAAGAGGCAAAAACCTTTTTCTGACAGTTAAGTAAAACCTTTCAATTTTTCCTTTGCTGGCAGCGTCATACGGCTTAGTGTGGATCAGGGTAATACCTAAAGAAGCACAGGCAAAATGGAGATTATCACTATGGTAAACTTTTCCATTGTCAACATAGAGAAGTTTAGGAATGCCTCTTCTTAAAATGGCTTCTGAGAGTACCTGCTGCACAGCAGAAAACTTCTCTGTTGTTAAGAATTTAGCATAAGTAATAACCCTGGAGCAGTCATCAATAAAGGCAAAGAGAAAAGTTTTAACCTTTTTACCATCAAGGTTAAGATAGGGACCATACATTTCATCGCCCTGCCAGAGCATATTAACCTGGTCATAGGCAAAACGGCGTCTGTTTTCTTCTTTACGGGGTGAGTTAACCAACAGGTTCTTCTTTTTAAGAAAGCGATAAACAGTGGAATAGGAGGCCTGGGAAGGCAGCATTTTCTTTTCAGTAATCAGCTGATCATAGAGTAAAGAAACAGATCTATCAGGGTGATCTTCTCTGGCTTCTAAAATAACTTCCTTGAGTTCTGGAGTTAAAACACGACTTTTACCTTTATCATTTCTGGGTTTGGGTTTAAGCCCTTCAAAACCACCTTTGCGATAGGCTCTAACCCACATGGCTATAGTTTTTGGTGAGTATTCTCTGACACCATAATAGGGGACATTGTGTTTTTTAGCAGCCACCTTTGCCAGATACTCGTTCTGTTTTTTCACCTGTCTATTTAAGATAGGTGAAATGAGGGAAAAGCGAAATAGAGCTATCTGTTCTCTGTCATTATCATTCATCAAAATCAGCTCCTTTAAGCTTGAATTTTAGCATTTAAGAGCAAAATTGTTCTTAAACTGCTGATAATAACATTTTAATCAGAAAAACAGCTCTTTTCTAGTGAAAGCTTTTGTGTTTAAAAAAATAGTTCCAAAACTTTAATCTTTATGGTACAATTAAAGTGCCATAAAACATTGATTAAAGTGATCCTGATACTCTTTTGCGAGTATCTGAGCGTCTGAGCTCCAAATCATTTTAATTAGTTTTGTGGCTTTTTTTATTCTTGATAATTTAAAAGGGATCAGGGAGTGGTATTTGTCTCTGAAAAAAGCAATCAAACCAGGAATATTGCGGGTAAATCTATGCAGATAAAAATATACTGCTCGTTTGTAGAGGAGTAGCTTTTTCTGCAGCAGATATTCTTTCATACAGCAGATAATATAATTGAGAGATCTTTGAAATTTAGGGAAGAGAAAGGCTGGAAGAATCGAAATAGTTTTGCCACAGTGCTGGCATTTGTATCTTCTAATCGGTATCCAGAAACATTTACCATCGATGGTGATTACATAGCGGTGGTAAAATCCGTGTTTATGTAGTTTATCATGGCAGTGAGGACATTCTTCAGGGTGAGGAAAATTATTATTCTGGCCAAGCTCAGAATATTTTTTAACAGGTATTTTAAAGTCATGAATGATTTGCATCTGATCACATCCTAAATATTCTGATAATATTTTATCAGATTAATTCAGGAAAAGGAAGAGCTTATTTAAATTTATTTTGATTAATATTTATTGTTTTCTAATGGAGTAATTTGATAGATAACAAGGTACAAAAAGATACTTAACTTCGTCTTCTTCGGGATAGAAGATATCCCCAGCTCTATCAGCATCTACCAATTCTTTTAAAGCATTTACATAATCTTCAACAGTTCTGCCGGTTGAAATTTCTTGCTTTTCTCCACCACCAACAACATCAAGTGTGTGGGTTGTTGCAAAAGCCATAGAAGATAATGAAAGAACAAAGACTAATACTAATGATAATACTAAAACTTTTTTCATTTTTTTACTCCCCCTTGGTATTTTTTAGTGATAAATATTAATTTTCTAGCTGAAATTTAATGTTATATTTATCACATTCCATCATAATTATAACAATCTATATTTAAATTGTCAACATTTTTTGAAAAAAATTAAAATACAAATAATTGAAAAGTTGATTATATATATTAAATTATTGAATCATCAAAAAAATCAAGAAAATTAATGTTTGTTATGACTTTGTTTTTAGTTTTAGCTTTGACTTTTACCGGAGCAGCTCGGGCTGAAAATAAAACTAAAATAATCAGTAAAGATGATAAAATTGCATAGATAGTCTATTTTAATTAGACTGTCTACTTTGGAAGTATCATATCAAGATTAGTTATTTTTCTTTTTTAACCTATCTAAAAGACTGCCGACTCTCTTTTCGGCAGCTTTTTTTTCGCCTTCTTTTAATTTGAAATTAATTTCTAAGATGCTTCCTTCTTCTACAGCTTCTGGGAGCTCAGATAGAGGTAGAAAAAAATCTTCTTTTTCCTGAGGTCGAATTAAAAGTCTTGCCTTTCCGTTTTCAATTTTATCAACTGTTACTTTCATTAGATCATCCCTTCGCTTTAGTAGTTATTATATCTAGATTAATTTTTCTAATTACTCCACATCAGTGGTCTTACCATCTAAATAAATTAATTGATAGTTATTTTGTCCTGCCAGCGCTCAAATTTATAGTCGTCAATTCCATCAACATTTTTAATTTCTTCCAATTTTTTAAAAGGACCATGATTGTTTCGATATTTGATAATTTTCTTAGCTGTTGCCGGGCCAATACCCCAGAGTTTTTCTAAAACAGCAGCCTCAGCAGAATTAATATTGATTAATGCTGTTTCTGTTTTTGGAGCATTATCATTTTTTGAATCAAGTTCTGCCCCAACCATTATATTATCCGAACTTCTATCTACTTTTACGGTATGATTTCTACCATCAGCTGTAATTACAATGTTTCCATTTAAATCGTTTCTAAATACATTGGCGCCTTCAGTTTGGTATAGTTTAATTATCTTTGATTTAGGATGACCATAACTGTTATCACCACCAACTTGAATTACTGCAGTTTTGGGTTCTAAACTTTTTACCCAAGCTGCTGAGCTGGAAGTATCACTGCCGTGATGTGGAACCTTAATTATATCTGCTTTTAGCTTTGGATTTTCTGTTAATAACTCTTTTTCTACTTCTTTTTCAATATCTCCTGTAAATAAGAAGTTTTGCTGTCCATATTTTAAGACGAAAACCAGTGAAGAATTATTTAAATCGTATTGATCAAGACTTTGATCTGGATGCAGAAAATGGATTTCGACTTCTCCAATTTTAAATTTATCTCCCTGTCGAGGGGTATCAAAACTGATATTTTCCTGGTCAATTTTGATCAAATAATTTTCATAAGTTTTAGAACTGTGAATTTTACCGCTGTCTAAAACAGATCCGACTTCAAAGCTGTCCATAATATCAACCAAGCCACCTATATGATCAGCATGTGGATGAGTGCTGATTATATAATCCAATTTTTTAATTTTTTGATCTTTTAAATAATTAATTATTTGAGCAGCAATTATATCTGCTCGGTCACCACCATCAACTAAAATATTATGACCACCTGGTTCCTCAATTAAAATTGAATCCCCCTGCCCAACATCTATAAAATGAATTTTTAAGTTTTGAGCTGTTATATTAAAGGTAAGAGAAAAAAGCAGTAAAAGTACTGCTGTTAAGGCTAAAAATACAATCTTTTTCTTATCCATAATTTTTTCCTTCCTTCATGATTTAAGAAATCAATCTGTTTGTTTCCAATTAATAATATTTGTTTCTAATTATTATATAACTTCTAGATTTTAAATTAAAATCCTTTTTATAGCTGAAATAAAAGATTTGGATCAAGATTATTTTAAAAAGCAGGCAGGAATGATCTTTTTTAAAGAGAAGATAATGAACATAAGCTAATAACTAAATTTAAATAAAATTTTTGAGGTGATAGAGTGAAAGTCTGCTTGTGAACCTCGATGATTTGCCCAAAGGAGGGTCAGAACAGTGGTTAAAGAATTAGAAATTACAATCTTAGCGGAAAATAATGTGGAGAAAATGTCTTTGTTGGCTGAACATGGGCTTGCTCTTTATTTTGAGTATAATGGAAAAAATTATTTATTTGATACCGGTCAGGGGAAAGTGCTTTTTCATAATGCTGAAAAACTGGGGCTTGATTTAAAAACTGTTGATACGGTCTTTTTAAGTCACGGTCATAATGATCATATAGGTGGTCTAAGGGCTCTACTGGACTTGAATCCAGAAATTCGAGTTTTTGCTCACAGTGCTGTTTTTCTGCCTAAATACAAAAAGGTTGAGGGAAAGCTAGAATTTATTGGTACTACAATTAAGAAATCAGATCTTAAAAATTTTACAGCAGCTGAAACCACAAGTGCAGCAGCAGCAGGTATTTATAATACTGGGGTTATTCCTGCTCCAAAGGAGAGTTATTTAAATTCTAGGTATGTAATCAAAAAAGATGGCAGAGAAGAAGTTGATCCCTTTGCTGATGATACTTCCCTATATCTTGAAACTAAAAAAGGAATTGTTATTCTCTTAGGCTGCAGTCATAAAGGTGTAGAAAACATTATTGATGAAATATTGGCTGAAGTTGGTGATAAAAAAATTGCAGCAATTATTGGGGGGATGCATTTAAAAAGAGCCAGCACAGCTAAAATAAAGGAACTAATAAAATATTTCTCTAAAATAGATTTTAATTTACTGGTACCAATTCACTGTACAGGTAGAACAGCAGCAGTAAAATTCAAGGAAGCCTTTGGGAGCAGAGTTCGGCTTGGATCGGTAGGAGATAAATTTGAGTTTTAATTCTTAAGCTCTTTGCCATTATTGTGTTAAAAAATTACTTTTCATTAAATTGATTTTCTGATATGATTATAGCGAAAAGATATTATTATCAAAGAGGTGGGAGGAGTTTAAGTGCTTGATAATTATAGATTAGAAAAAAGACTGCAGTATTTGTCGCTGATGCTTTTTCTGGCATTTATAATAAAATACAATTATTTGATGCTGCAGATTTTTTATGCTCCTTCACTGACAGCGCTGACAATTAGAAATTTATTTTTTGTGATTTTTTACTTAAAATTTGTAGAGCCTCTGCTTATTTCAAAAAAGATAAGACAGAGGTTGTTTTTCATGGTTTTTCTTTTTTCATTTTTCTTTGTAGTTAATTACTGGTACAATCGCTATTTCGGTAATTTTTTGAGCATTAGTGACCTTGTTGCAGGGGAGGGAACCGGAACTTTTTCGATGTACCAGGTTTTATTCACTCATATTTTCAAATTTAGAGATTTGATTATAATTTTAGACCTTGCTCTACTGGGATTATTTGGTTTGAATTCTCTGCCTGATTTAAGATCAATAACTAATTTTGGTTTATGGAGCCATTCTTTTAAGGTCTTACCTAATGAAAATATAATGGTTTTTGCCGTAATTGTTTTGCTTTTATTGACTCAGGTTGCTGCAGGAAGTTTAATTATGGGAGATTTCAGTCCGGCTGAGCTTTATCAATCGGGCAGTTCTTACCTGGCTGCAGTTTATGGAATTTTTCCTTTATATACTATGGAAGCCTACAGTTATTTTACCCGCAGCGAAGAAAAGCCCAGACCCGAATTGGAGGATGTACCCTATTATCAAAAGCAGAAACAGTTAAGTGGATTTAAAGTTCTACCCAAAAATACAAATGTTATTTTAATTCAGGTTGAATCACTTGATGCTAAAATAATTGACTATGAACAGCAGGGTAAGCCGGTCACACCATTTTTAAATAGTTTAAAAGCAGAAAGCCTTTATTTTGAAAATTTTTATGCACAAAAGGTTAACGGTAGTTTTGATGCTGACTTATCAACTCTAACTTCACTTTATCCGGTTAATAGGAGTTATGTTTTTAGAGATATTGATTTAAGTGGTTTTCATTCTCTGCCAAAACTGCTTAAAAAAAGAGGGTATCAAACACTTGCTTTTCACAATAATGATCGTGATTTTTTCAATCGAGCTGAAGCTTATCCAGATTTAGGTTTTGACCATTTTTACAGTCAGCGAAACTTTCGAGAAACTATTTTTCCGGTTTCTAAAGAGAGAGGACTTGGAATTAATGATTATGATTTTTTTGATGCCTCAACTGAATTAATAAAAGAGGCTGCAGCAGCGGATAAACCTTTTTTTGCCTATTTAATTTCTTTAACAAGTCATACCCCCTTTAATTTTTATCCGAAAGCTGCAGTTGAAGATTTTGCAGAAGTCAACAATAATTTAGTTCATAATTATTTTAAATCTATCAGTTTTTTAGATAAATCACTACAGAATTTTGTTTATAAATTAGAAGAAGCAGGAATAATGGATAATACACTTTTGGTTATTTACTCTGACCATGAATCTGAAATTAAAACAATGGAATATGAATCTGGACGAGATTTTACCCTCTGGCGTAATGTTAAAACTCCATACCATATTCCATTATTTATTAAACATCCCCAACTGCAGGCTGAGATATTTAGCCGTGAGGGGACTACAACTGATATTGCTCCAACTGTTCTTGATTTATTAGGCTTTCAGGAACTGCCGGATCAATTTGTTGGGCGCTCCTTATTTTTAGAGCAGGAAGATCCAATATTATTTCTGCATGAAACTCCTCATGTATTAAAAGATGGTCAACTTTATATTAAAGAAATTGAAGAACTGCTTAAAGTTGGATATTTAAAAAATCAAAAAAGAGAAATAGAAATTTCTCAAGAAAAAATTGAAGAATTAACAGAGATAATAAACTATATGCGCAGTATATTTATGATTAATCAGGGGAAGATTTTTAAGGAGGTGGAGTGATTAAATTAATTATAATTATCACAGTTATAATCTTAATTTTTGCCTTCGTCTATTTTGAATTCTATTATTTAATTCGTCCTTCTAAATTAGGAAAAAAAATTATAAAAAAACATAACTTTGATTATCCAGTTCTTGTAGCCCACCGCGGTTCATCATATAGTGCCCCGGAGTCGACTTTGCCAGCTGTCAAAAAAGCGGTTGAGAGTGGCGTTGATTATATTGAGCTTGATGTTCAGAGGACTAAAGATGGGAAATTGGTGATTTTCCATGACACAAATTTATTGCGTTTAACAAATGTAAAGTCTATGTTCCCGGATCGGGAAAATTATGATCTACAGAATTTTACTTTAAACGAATTACGGCTTTTAAATTATGGAGCCTGGTTTAATGTAAAATATCCAGAAAGGGCAAGTGATGGCTACAGCCACCTGACAATTATGACTTTAGAGCAGGTATTGGAGTTTGTCGATCCCGTTGAAACAGGGATTGGTCTCGCTTTAGAACTTAAGAGTCCCTATTTGTATGATGGAATTGAAAAGGAAATTGTAGATCTTCTAAAAGAAAAAGAAATTTATGAAACAGAAACTAAAGCACCGCGTATTTTATTTCTTTCTTTTTCACCAGCAAGTCTAAAAAGGTTGGCTGATTTAAGACCTGACTCACCAAGAATTTTATTAACCAAAAGAAATTTTGTTTCTCCCAGGCGCTGGCAGGGCTGGTTAGACATAACAGAAGAAGCTGCAGATGGAATTGGACCTAAAGGACATGTCAGCTTTCCTTGGTATATTGGTGCAGCTCACAAAAGAGGATTATTTGTTTTCCCATATGTGATTAATCGTTCCTGGCAGTTAAAGATTTTTTCCTGGTTCAGTGCAGATGGTTATATTACAGATCGGGCTGAAATGCTGGCTGAGTTCTTTAATCGAGTTCAAGAATTTGGAGAAAGCGTTGAAGAATTTAGTGATAATATCTTAGAAGAAGAATTAGAAAATACTGAAGAAAACCAGGAAAAAGCTGAATCTCAAAATAACTCTGAAGAAAAAAATAATAATTAATTTTCATATTTGATGGAATTATGTAAAAAGTTTGTGATATAATTTAGATGTTAGTTATTTATGAAGTTAGTTATTTATGAAGTTAGTTATTTATGAAGTTAGTTATTTATGAAGTTAGTTATTTATGAAGTGAAAACATTTTCAACTAAAAATTTAATTTAACAAAAGCTTGATCAATTAGAAACTTTTACTCTAAGAGGAGGGTTTTTTAAATGCAAAATTTTACTTATCAGAATACAACAAAGATAGTCTTTGGTAAAGGAACAGAGGAAGAAGTTGGTGAATATACTGCCAAGCATGGCTCTAAGGTGCTGCTTCATTATGGTGGAGGCAGTATCAAAAAATATGGAACCTATGATAAAGTTGTAAAATCTCTAGAAAAAGCAGGTATAGAATATGTTGAATTAGGAGGGGTTGAACCCAATCCTAAATTATCACTTGTTCATAAAGGTATTGAACTGGCTAAAGAAGAAAGTGTTGATTTCATTTTAGCTGTTGGTGGTGGAAGTGTTATTGACTCCGCCAAGGCAATTGCTGTCGGTTATTTTTATGATGGTGATGTTTGGGACTTCTATTATAATAATGTTGAAATAACAGAAGCATTACCTGTCGGGGTAGTATTAACAATTCCAGCAGCTGGAAGTGAATCAAGTACCAGCTCAGTAGTAACTAAGATGGATGGTATGTATAAAAGAAGTATCGGGACTGAATTAATTAGACCTAAGTTTGCAATTATGAATCCTGAAATTACCTTTACTCTACCTGATTATCAGACTGCTTGTGGTGCAGTTGATATTATGGCCCATATAATGGAGAGATATTTTACCAATACAGATAATGTAGAGTATACAGACCGTTTGTCTGAAGCTTCTTTAAAAACAATTATAAATAATACACCTAAGGTTCTAGAAGATAATGAAGATTATGCTGCTAGAGCTGAGATCATGTGGGTTGGAAGTAATGCACACAATGGTCTTCTAGGAACGGGAAGAGAAGAAGACTGGTCTTCACACGGTATGGAACACGAATTAAGCGGAATTTATGATGTTGCTCATGGTGCAGGTCTGGCAGTTGTTTTCCCAGCCTGGATGGAATATGTTTATCAGCATGATTTAGAGCGTTTTGCTCAATTTGCTCATCGAGTTTGGGATGTTGATCCTGATTTTAAAGATCTGGAGTGGACAGCTCAGCAGGGGATTAAAAAGACAAAGGAATTCTTCAGTGATATTGGAATGCCTGTAACTCTAGCAGAACTTGATATTCCAGCAGATCGCCTGGAAGAGATGGCTGAAAAAGCTACAGAAAATGGTCCAATAGGTAGTTTTGTTGAATTAGATACTGAAGATGTACTAAAGATTTATAAAAGTGCATTAAAATAATATTGGAGGTGTTTAAATGCTGCAGAAATTATCTGCCTTTGGTTTTTTATTAATTGTCTGGTTTATCTTTGCAGGAAAAATAACGGTAGATATTTTAATAATAGGCAGTGCAGCTTCATTATTAGTTACATTCTTTTTTAGTGATATGTTATTCAGGGAAGTTCATCGAAGGCTTCCCTGGTATCACTATTTAAGAAAGCTGGCTCTTTTATTATTATTTGTTCCTGTATTTTTTTATGAAGCAGTATCGGCTGCTTTAAAAGTTTCCAAACATGTTTTTGAAAAAAATCCTTCCTTCAATCCTGGAATTGTAAAAGTTAAGACTGAACTTACAGACATTACTGGTTTAAGTCTACTGGCCAACCTAATTACACTAACTCCAGGTACATTAACTCTCGATTACGATAGAAACGAAAAGTCTTACTATATCCACTGGATTGATGTAGAAACATTAGAAGAGGCTGAGCTGAAAAAGAAAATAATTGCTCGTTTTGAGCGCTGGATAGGTGTGATTTTCAGATGATAATTGGCCTTGCTGCATTTTTTGCTGTTTTGTCTTTTATTGTATCTTATCGAGTAGTAGTTGGGCCCACAATCACAGACAGGCTAATTGGTGCTGATACAATCGGTATTTTTATGTCAATGGTGATGCTGATGATTGCTTTGGAATATGATATGTTTTTATTAGTTGATATAGTATTGGCATATGCAGTGCTGCTTTTTATTGATATGTTAATTTATGCTAAATACTTTGAACACGGGGAGCTGTATAGATAATGACAATTAGATTAATATTCTCCTATTTTTTTATGGTATCAAGTGCAGCTTTTGCTGTGGTAACTGTCTTGGGACTTTTACGTTTCCCGGATGTTTATACTAGAATGCATGCGGCAGCTGTGGTTTTAACAATGTCTGCTGTTTTAATGTCAATTGGAACTGCAATTTATGTCTGGGAATTTTTCTTGAGTATCAAAATTATGATGATTGGACTCTTTTTTCTATTTTCTAATCCGATGGCAACACATGCTATCGCACGTGCATCTTATAAGAGAAAAATTGCTCTACCAAAAGAATATGAGATCGATGCCTATTCTGAATATTTAGGGAGAGATTCCGATGACCATTCTTGAGATAATTTTATTAATTTTCTTAGTTTTTTCAGCTGTAATGACTGTTCGTTTTGATGAGGAATTGATATCAATAATTTTTTTATCTATATTTTCTTTGATTTTAACTGCATTATATTTACTGCATAAAGCAGCAGATGTTGCTTTAGCAGAAGCAGTAATTGGTGCTGGTTTGAATACAGCTATTTTTATGAGTGCTATCAGTCAGATCAGACATAGTGATTCCGACTGAAAGTTCAGCTGGAGGTGTAAATAATGAACAAATTAGTGAAAAAAACTTTAATTACGGCAGTTTTGGCTGCTGCTGCTTTTGCTCTTTATTATAATTTTTCTTTGCTGCCTGGATATCAAGACCTAGAAAAAGGTATTTCAGATTATATCATTACTTATGGTCTGCATGACACTGGGTCGCTTAATTTGATTACAGCAGTTCTCTATGATTACAGAGCCTTTGACTCCTTAGGAGAAAGTACTGTTATTTTTGGAGCTGTAAGTGGAATTGTTTTAATTTTATCCCGCAAGATGCTGCCCGTTTCCTCAAAGGGTCTTTCTTTTATTGTTAAGCGAACCTTAGGAATTATGACTCCTTTTATTGCTTTATTTGGTTTTTATGTAATTACTCACGGTCATTTAAGCCCTGGGGGAGGATTTCAGGGAGGAGTAATCTTAGCAGCTATTTCAATAATTTTTAGTATTGTTTATGGTAGTGCTTTTGACTATAGGCGCTATAGTCCCCAAACTAAAACTGTTTTAGAAACTGGTGGGGCTTTAACTTTTTTGGTGATCGGACTTGCTGGAATAGTTATGGAAGGTGCATTTCTAAAAAATCTGGGTTTTTTAACTGCAGAGAGAGGAACATTAATTTCTGCTGGAAGTATCCCTTATATTAATATTGGAGTTGGTTTTAAAGTTGGAGCCGGATTAGCGATTATTTTTTATAGTATGATTCAAAAAACTTTTGAGGAGGATTTTTAATGCTTACTAATTTAATTTTTATTATCCTCTTTATGGTGGGCTTTTATGCCTTAATAATGAAAACAAATTTGATCAAAAATGTGATTGGGCTCAACTTAATGGAAGCAGCTATTTTTTTCTGGGTTATTTCTTTTTCAGATATCGGTGGTGAGGTTTCAATTCACAAATTTGGTGAAACTATGGGGAAATTTAATGACCCTGTACCTCAGGCTTTAACTCTAACCGGGATTGTAATTGGAGCTAGTACTGCTGCTTTGCTTTTGACACTGATCATTGAATTAAATAAGTTTAGTGGAACTATTGATCGGGATCAAATAGAGGAGTTGAATGACTGATGAGCTTGATGAATATTGAGTTAATCCTTTTAACTGTTCTTCCAGTACTGATAGCAGTTTTTATGTGCTTCAGCACTAATTTTAATCGCCATTCCCGGAATTTTATAGCTGTTATGGGAGTTGGAATTGAGCTGGCTCTTGTTATTTCATTATTTGTCTTAAATTTTGAGGCTGTTAAAAATTCTAATTTTTTTCTGCAGTATACTTTAGGCTATACTGATACACCATTTGTGATCAACCTGGCGATGGATAACTTGAGTTTATTTTTTTCTTTAATCGTTACTTCAGCAATTTTTTTGATAGTTATTTTTTCAACTCAATACATAACCGCTAAGGAAAATATATATTTTGCTTTATTTTTTTTAGTACTTGCTTCAATTCAGGGCAGCATTTTAACTGCTGATCTATTTACTCTCTATCTTTTTATTGAGGCAATTACAATTTTTACTACTCCATTGATTTCTTTCGAAAAAACTGAAGAAACAACTAGAGCTGCAATGCAGTATTTGTTTTATGGAATCACCGGGGGAGTATTTTTCTTTATAAGTATGATTTTAATTTATTTTAATTTGGGAACTTTAAAAATGGCTGCAGTTGCTGAATCATTTGCTTTAATTTCAACCCCAATGCAGCTGACAATTATTATTTTCTTTTTACTTGCTTTAATAATTAAGCTTGGTATTTTCCCAATTCATTTTTGGCTGCCTCGGGCCCACAGTGCCTGTCCAGCACCCATCAGTGCTCTTTTATCAGGGGTTTTATTGAAAGTGTATCTATATATATTTATGAGATTATTTTGGACAATGATTGCCTTTGATTTTTTAGTAGAGCTGCACTTAAGTGACTTTGTTTTGGATCTCGCTTTGGTTTCTAGTTTAATTGGACATGTTTTTGCTCTGCAGGCTGATGATTTAAAGAAAATGCTTGCTTATTCGAGTATCGGCCATATTGGAATGATTCTGGCTGTGCTGCTTTTAAACACTGAGGCAGCCTTTTATGGCGGCCTGCTGCATATCACTGCCCATTTAATGATGAAGTCCGGACTCTTTTTAAGCAGTGGTTATCTGCTCCAGACAACTTTATCACACAATATCAATGATTTAAGGGGTATTGGTCATACAAATCGTCTGGTTTTTGCAGCTTTTATCATAATTTGTCTGGGAACAATTGGGATGCCGCCGTTGATTGGTTTTGTCAGTAAATGGTATGTGCTCTTAGCTTTTTTAAAAGCCAGACATTTTTTTGGAGCTTTTGTCGTTGCAGCTGGGAGTATAATAGCTTTAATATATTATCTCCGCTATATTTCCCATGCTTATGAGACAGTAAAAGAGGATGGAAAGTCAATCAAGGAAGAGCTTCTTTCTTTGAAAGGATTTTTCAGCTCTACTAATAAAATGAAAAGTGTAATTTATATTTTTACAATTTTAATTGTTATTTTTGGTCTGGGTTTTAAAATTTTAGAAATGCCGATTAATACAGCAATTTTTGAGCTTTTAAATCCGGAAAAATATATTGAGCTTGTTCTGGGAGGTTGATTGATGGATATTAAAATTTTATTTTTGATTTTAGTTCCTCTAGGTACGGCCTTTTTAATACCATTAATAGACTTAATTAATGCTAAATTAAGGCGTTTTTTCGTTTTGCTTGGAGTTTTACTGGAATCATATTTAATTATAACTATCATAACTGGTAATTTAGATAATTTTAGAAATGGAGATTTTTTCCTGCAGTATTTTCTGGGAGGCTGGCGTCCTCCTTTAGGAATTACACTGGCAATGGATGGTCTAAGCCTTTTGTTTGTTGTGATAACTGCTGTCAGTCTTTTTCTGGTAGTGATTTATTCTATAGGTTATATCGGCCACCACGAAGGTAAATACTATGTGCTTTATTTTTTGATTGCAGCCGCTTCAATGGGCGCGTTATTAACAGCAGATTTATTTAATATTTATGTGTTTATAGAGATGCTGACTATAACATCTGGTGCTTTAATAGGTTTTAAAAGAAGCGAAGAGGCTAGTGCTGCTGCAATAAAATATCTAATTTATAATGTTTTAGCAGGTTTATTATTTTTCTTGGGAGTATTAGTAGTTTATTTCAATTTAGGAACTTTAAATATGGCTGCAGTAGCTCAAAATTTTGCTGATTTAGAAAGTGGAATTCAGCTCTTTATTTCTGCTATATTTTTGACTTCTATTTTAATTAAAATGGGTATTTTCCCATTTTTATTCTGGCTTCCTAAAAGTTATGATACAGCACCATCACCCGTTACAGCTGTTTTATCAGGTATTCTATCCAAAGTTTATTTGTATATTTTTATTAGGATTTTCTGGACTGTAATTGGTTTTGAGGTAATTACTTCTTTGAATTTAAATATATTTTTAATTGATTTAGCTTTATTCTCATCTTTTTTAGGTCATGTTTTTGCCCTGCAGTCTAATAATATTAAACGTCTTCTGGGTTATTCAAGTATTGGTCATATTGGAATGATTACGGCTGTTATTTTATTAAACACAGAAGCTGGATTTTATGGAGGAATACTCCATATAATAAGTCATATGTTTATGAAAGCAGGATTATTTGTAGCCTGTGGTTATCTGCTGCAGTACACAAGATCTCATGCCTATGGAGATTTTAAAGGGGTGGGGCTTAGAAATAAGTCAGTATTTATTGCCTTTATCGCTTTATTATTAAGTATGATCGGTATGCCGCCGCTTTTAGGTTTTGCAAGTAAATGGTATGTCTTAATGGCCTTTTTGGAAGCCCGCAGTTATTTTGGGGCCTTTATAGTAATTTTTGGTAGTTTAACTGCTGTAATTTATTATCTGCGCTATATAGCCAAAGGTTTTGAAGAGGTAAAACTAACAGAAGACGATTTAAAGGAAGAGGTATTCAGCAGGCCCTTACTTTCAGTTTTATACAGAGAAAAAATTGTAAGTTTTATTACTTATACCTATGCTGCCATAATTATAGGTTTTGGGGTAGGTTTTAGATTTTTTGATTTACCTTTAAAAATGTCAATTAATAGTATTATGAATGTTGAGCGATATATAGAATTAGTGTTAGGAGGCTAAACTATGGCTGTTATTTGGCAGCAGTTTCTTGCAGGTTTTCAATTTGATAGTTATTTTCCACTGCTGGCTGAAGTAGGAGTTATTTTAACTCTGATGACAGCTTTAGCGGCCTGGAATTATATAAAAGAAAATAAGTTTTGGTATTACAGTTTAACAGTACTTTATCTGCTTAGTGCCTTAGTTGTAATTTTAACTACAGACTGGTTTTTCTTTCTTTTTGCCTGGGAACTAGTAACTTTAACAACATCCTTTATGCTTGCCTGGAGTGACTGGAAACTTGTCCGACAATATTTTGTGATCCAGTTCAGCGGCAGCAGTATCCTGCTTTTTGGAGCACTGGCTGCAAATGCTTTTGGCTATTCTCAAATTGGAGCAATTGATTCTGTTCCCCTGCAGTTTATTTTGATTATGGGTATCGGAATGAAGAGCGGTCTCTTTTTATTTCATTTCTGGCTGCCCCCAATTCATTCGGAGGCTCCAGCTCCGGTAAGTGCTATTTTATCAGGGTGGGTTGTTAAACTCGGCTATATATTCTTACTTAAAATAATACCAATGGAAAGTGGGAATACATTTCTCTTTTTGATTGGCTTAGCAATGATAGTTTATGCGGGCTGGCAGGCACTGCGCTCTGCTGACTTGAAAATTATGCTTGCTTATTCAACAGTTAGTCAGTTAGGATTTATTGCACTGGCTATTGGTACTGGTGGGAAATATGCTTTTTACGGAGCGGTATTACATATTATTGCCCATGGATTTGCAAAAACAACCTTATTTATCAGCAGCGGTATCTGGCAGAAAGAATACGGAAGCCGGATTATTTATGATTTTAAAGATGCGATCAGCCGCAGGCCTGTAACCTCGGCAGCAGCAATTATGAGTCTTGCTTCCCTGGGAGCTGTAGTTTTCACAGCTGGATATAAAAGTAAATACTTAATAAAGTCTGCTCAGACACCAGGTATCTTAGTGACAGCAGTCTTCTTTTTACTCGGATTTTTAAGCTTTTTATATGCGGCTCGAGTTATTTATTGGATTTTTATAAAAGATCAGGATTATAGCAATTTTCTCAGTGATTTAAAACATGGATTTAACCACTATCAGATTTACACGGCAGATGTGCTGGCTTTGATTACCGGAACATTAGGGATTATAGTTGTCAGTTTTTGGCCGGAGATGCCAGCTGGTGTTTTAGCCAGCCTGGCAGATAAAGATTTTCATCTGATCAGCGGTTTGAGGGATAGTTTAATTTATTTGGCTCTGGCTGCTTACCTTTTTGTTAATAATAATGGCTTTAAGATTAAAGTGAGGGATAATTTATCTTTAGAAAATTATCTGCAGGCTTTTTTAAATTTTGTTTATGGTTTAAGCCGCAAAAGTGTTAAGTTTGATACAGAAAAGATTTTTGAAGCATTTTTCTACAATGCTATCTTTAATGCTTCTAAAAAGCTGTATAATTTAGTCTATCAGGATTTTACTATACAGCTGCTTTGGATTCCAATTTTTATGACTGTGCTTTTACTCTGGCAGCAGATTTATGCATATTTTTAAATTTGACATTTTTAATTTAATAATGATATTCTTGCGTAAAGCAGAGCTGGGCCTGCTGCCGATTGGAGGATGATTAATTAATGAATGAACTAGATATAAGTCAAAAAATATTAAATAAAGCTGCAGAAATTGAGCCAAAAATAATTAAAATTAGACATCAGATTCATCAAAATCCTGAACTTTCCTTTCAAGAAAAGGAAACAGCAGCTTTAGCAGCAGCTGAAATGCATAAATTAGGATTTAAGGTTCGGAAAAATATTTTTGGAACTGGGGTTACAGCTACTTTTAAAAATTCTAATGCTGAAAACAGTAAAACACTTTTAATTCGGGCTGACATGGATGCACTGCCTGTGCTTGAAAAAAATGACCTTGAATATATTTCTAAGAATGAGGGAGTAATGCATGCCTGTGGTCATGATGGGCACACTGCAATTTTGATCGGTACAGCTGTGGTTTTAAAAGAGCTGGCTCAGGAGTTTGAAGGTAATCTCAAATTTTTATTTCAGCCGGGAGAGGAGACTTCAGGTGGAGCTGCAGGAATGATTAAAGAAGGAGTGCTTGAAAATCCCCAGGTCGATGCGGCATTGGGACTTCATCTCTGGGGTAGTACTGCTGAAGGTGTAGTGGAATATAAGAGTGGTCCTTTTATGGCTTCACCTGATCATTTTGATTTAAAAATAATTGGCAAAGGAGGACATGCTGCCCGGCCTCATAACACTATAGATCCGATTCCAATTGGAGCTGAAATCATTTCTACTCTCCAAAAAATAGTCAGCCGCAGAGTTGACCCGCTGGAATCAGCAGTAATTTCTGTCTGTAATTTCGACTCAGGCAGCACCCATAATGTTATTCCAGATACAGCGGTTTTAAAAGCAACTGTTCGCTCTTTAAAACCTGAAATTAGAAAACAGCTGGCTGCTAACATTGAAAAAGTTATTAAAAATATCTGCGATATTTATGATGCAGATTATGAGTTTGATTATGTTTTCGGTTATCCACCGGTAATAAATAATTCGGAGATGACGAAGTTATTGTCAGAATCAGCTGCCAAAGTTTTAGGTAAAGATCGGGTTCGTGAAAGAGAAAAAGCTGAAATGGGAGGCGAAGATTTTTCCTTTTTTGGTGAACAGGTTCCATCAGTATTTTATTTTTTAGGTATTGCTCCTGAGGGAGAAATTATTAACCATCACCAGGCTGATTTTAAATTTAATGATTCTGTTTTAAAAGATGGAGTAGCTGTAATGGCTCAAACTGCTCTCGATTTTTTCGCTAATTATCATAAACAGTCTCAATAATATAAATTAAAAATCTAAAAACCTCTGCCGGTAAGTAATTTATAGGTGGTTCTTTATTTTAAAATTGCTAAAAAAATGGGGAATAAGGAGTGGTATAATGAATAGCAATAAAACAATTTTAATAGTTGATGATAGCCAATTTAATATCCAAATTTTAAGTGATATTCTTCAAGAAAAATCATATAAAATTGCTTTAGCTAAAAGCGGAGAAATGGCATTAGAATTTGTTAAAGCTCAGAAGCCTGATTTAATTTTGCTTGATATTATGATGCCTGATCTAAATGGTTTTGAAGTCTGTAAATCTCTAAAAAATAATCAAAAAACTGCAAATATTCCGATAATATTTATTAGTGGTCTTGATAAAAGTAAAGATATAGTAAAAGGTTTTCAAGCTGGGGCGGTAGATTATATTGTTAAACCTTTTCAAAAAGAAGTAGTATTGGCTCGAGTAAATACTCATTTAAAATTAAACGAAACTCAAAAAAAGTTAGAAAAAACAAATAATGAGTTAAAAAAATTATTAGATGAGGTAAAATATCTTTCTTTTCATGATGAGATGACCGATTTATATAACAGACGTTATTTTGAAAATGAGTTAGATAGATTGTCTAATTCACGTCAGCTTCCGATAACTATTTTTGTAGCTGATATAGATAGATTAAAATTTATTAATGATAATTATGGTCATAATAAAGGTGATCAATATATTAAGGCGGCTGCAGATATTTTAAAAAGATCAACAAGAAGCGAAGATATTGTTGCTAGAATTGGTGGAGATGAATTTGCAATTATCTTAACTGAAAGTGGGTTTGAAGCAGCAAAGATTATTTTTGACAGAATAAGAGCTAATGTTATAGAATATAATAATAGAAATCAGCTTGTAGAAAGTTTGGAAATTTCAATTGGATTTTCAATAAAGGTCAAAGATGATGAAAATATTGATAATATATTTCAACAAGCAGATGAGATGATGTATAATAATAAAGGAAAGAATACAACTTTAAAGAAATACAACTTTAGCAGTTATTAATTTTAAGTATTGAGTATCGAGTAGAATTGGAGGAAAAAAAGATGAATTATATAAAAAAATCAACTAAACTAGAAAATGTTTGTTATGATATTCGAGGACCTGTACTTAACGAAGCGACTCGATTAGAAGAAGAGGGTTATACTATTTATAAGCTTAATCTAGGGAATACCGCTCCTTTTGGTTTAAATGCACCTGACGAAATTATTCATGATGTAATGTATAATTTAAAGAATTCTCAGGGTTACTGTGATTCTCAGGGTATTTTTCCAGCCCGCAAAGCAGTAATGCAGTATTACCAGAAAAAAGGGATTATGGATGTAGAAATTAATGATATCTATATCGGTAATGGGGTAAGTGAGTTAATAACTATGGCAATGCAGGGGCTGTTAAATAATGGAGATGAGGTTTTAATCCCAATGCCGGACTACCCACTCTGGACAGCCTCAGTTAATTTAGCTGGAGGTAAAGCCGTCCACTATATCTGTGATGAGCAGTCTAAATGGTATCCAGATTTGGATGATATAAGAGCTAAGGTTAATAAAAAGACTAAAGCGATTGTAGTTATTAATCCTAATAATCCAACTGGTGCTAATTACCCAACTGAAATTTTAGAAGGTATTATAGAGATTGCTAAGGAAAATGAACTAATTGTTTACAGTGATGAAATTTATGAGAAAATAACATATAATGGAGCTGAGCATACTTCAATTGCAACATTAACTGATGAGGTTTTAATTGTAACTTTTAGTGGGTTATCTAAATCCCATCGAGTTCCTGGCTTTAGAGCTGGCTGGATGATGCTTAGTGGTCAAAAATATCATGCTGAAAGTTATATTGAGGGTTTGAAAATTTTATCTTCAATGCGGCTCTGCAGCAATGTTCCTTCACAGCACGCAATTCAGACATCATTAGGCGGCTATCAAAGTATTGATGATCTAGTTCTGCCGGGTGGAAGACTTAAGGAACAGCGTGATCTAGCCTATAAACTTTTAATCGATATTCCTGGGATTAGCTGTGTCAAACCGGAAGCTGGACTTTATCTTTTTCCAAAAGTTGATACTGAAAGATTTAATATTACAAATGATGAGCGTTTTATTTTAGATTTTCTGATTCAGGAGAAGGTGCTTCTGGTCCAGGGCAGTGGTTTCAACTGGCCTCAGCCCGATCATTTTAGAATAGTATTTTTACCATCAGAAAAAGATCTAAAAATTGCTCTTGGTCGTTTAAAGAAATTTCTGAGCAGTTATCAGCAGTAAGTTTAAAATAATTGGATTAAATAAAATAATAAATTAAGGGTTGATTTAAGTTGAAAAAGGCACTAATTTTTTTAACAATATTAACTGTATTAATTTTAGCAGCTGTCGGCTGTAATCAGCAGCGGGGAGATGTCGTATATATTGAGCGAGTTATAGATGGTGATACTGTTGAAACTGCAGCTGGAGATTCAATCCGCCTCTTGGGAGTTGACACCCCTGAAATTGATTGGGAAAATAATCAGTCTGAGTTTTATGCTGAAGAGGCAAGAAAATTTACTATTGAAAATTTGACCGGGGAAAATGTAATTTTAGAATTTGATCAGGAGAAAGAAGATCATTATGGTCGGACTTTAGCTTATTTAATTCATGATGGAGAAAATTTTAACCAAAAACTGCTGGAAAATGGTTATGCCTCTTTAATGATCGTAGAGCCCAATGATTATTATGAAGCTGAATTTAAGCAGGCGGTAAAAAAAGCTAGAGCTTCCCGGCTTGGCATCTGGTCTCAGGTGCTGGAGCTTGAACGTGATTTACCCGTGATTTCTTTTCAGGAGGCAGCTTCATTTATTGGAGAAAGGGTAATTGTAGCTGGTAAGATTGTTAATACAGCAGCTGCAGATTCTATTAATTACCTAAATTTTTCTGATAACTATCAGGACACTCTTTCTTTAGTTATTTTTAATCATAATTTAAATAAATTTGATTACCAACCTGCTGAATATATTTTAAATAAAAAAATTAAAGTTTTAGGCAAAATAGAACTCTATCAGGGGAGTCCACAAATTATTGTAGATGATCCACATGATATTTTAATTATTGATTAAAGTCGTCCTGGGATGATAAAATTAAGATTAAATGTAGAACCCTCTAAGTTTAAACTTAGAGGGTTTTTTGCTGCTTGTTAAGCTGCAGCAGGTTTTGGTAGATCCTTATTTCTAAACTGTAGATATAAGACAATTCCGAGAAGTGAAAGACCAATTATATCTGACTGCCAACCTGGAATTAATAGACCCAGAGAACTTCCCAGCAGTAAGATTCTTTCAATAATAGTTGTTTTTCTGTTTAAATATCCTAAAACAGCAGCTGCTAGCGAGAAAACTCCAATAATTGAACTTCCGGTAATTAAAATTACCTGAACAGCTGTAGTATTAATTAACAGCAAAGAGGGAGAATAGGCAAAGACAAAGGGCACCACAAAACCAGCAATTGCTAATCTAACAGCCGTTAAACCTGTTTTAAGTGGATTTGAGCCCGCTATACCAGCACCTGCATAGGCTGCCAGAGCAGCTGGTGGAGTTAAGTCTGCAACAACTCCAAAGTAAAGTACAAATAAATGAGCTGCTAAAATTGGAACTCCAAGTTGTGTTAAAGCTGGAGCAGCCATTGTTGCCAGTACAATATATGTAGCTGTTGTGGGCAAACCAGTTCCCAAAATAGTACAGGCAACCATAGTAAAGAATAAAGCCATAAATAAGTTGCCGTTGGCAAGTGCAACTGTCAGACTTGTAAATTTAAGGCCCAGTCCGGTTAAAGTTGTAACTCCAACTATAAAACCAACTGCTGCACAGGCGGCTGCCACACCAAGCGCAGAAATTGCACCTTCTCTTAAAGTATCAAGCAGATCCTGCAGACCCATTCGAGTATCTTTTTTAAGAAAACTTAAAGCATAAGAAACAATGATTCCTAAAAATGCAGCTCTCAAAGGAGTATATCCTTTAAATAAGTAATAGAAAATAATGATCAAAGGAGCAATCATATGTCCTCTTGTTTTTAAGACTGTTAAGAATTTAGGTATTAAATCATCGCTCATTCCTTCTAAGCCCTGCTTTTTTGCCTCAAAGTGAACCATTAAACCTACTGTAATATAATAAAGAATCGCTGGTAAAATAGCCGCTTTGGCAATTGTCACATAAGGAACTCCAATAAATTCTGCCATAATAAAGGCTGCAGCTCCCATGATTGGGGGCATTATCTGACCACCTGTAGAAGCAGCTGCTTCTACAGCAGCTGCAAATTGGGAATTGTAACCAACCTTTTTCATAAGTGGAATTGTAAAAGATCCTGTAGTTACAGTATTAGCTACTGAACTTCCTGAAATTGAACCCATTAAACCACTGGAAACAACAGCTGCCTTTGCAGGTCCACCAGTTGTTCTACCGGTTAAAGAGAGGGCCAGATCAATGAATAAGTCACCAAGTCCTGTTCTTTTTGCAAAAGCTCCCAAAAGTAGGAATAAGAAAATATAGGTTGCAGACACTCCAAGTGGTATCCCAAAAATACCTTCAGTTGTAAAATACATATGACTTGCAATTCGAGACCAGGAATAACCTCGGTGGGCTAACATTCCCGGCATCTGCTGACCGTAATGAGCATAAAGTAAAAATAGAATTGAAATCACCGGCAGTTCCGGGCCTAAAGCACGTCTAGTACCCTCAAGTACTATAATGATTGCTAAAATAGCCATAAACTGATCCAGCTGTGTGTACATCCCGGCTCGATGAACCAGTGATTCATAATTAATTATTATATAAGATGAGATGGCAATACTAGCTAAAGCCAAAATCATATCAAAAGTTAATAACAATTTATTTTCTTTTTTATGTTTTAAAGTTGGATATAAAAGAAAAATTAGTGTAAAAATAAAGCCAAGATGAACCGCTCTCTGTTTTAGGGCTAACAGCACTCCAAACCCAGCAGTATAAAGATGAAACAAAGATAAAGTTACAGCAATTGTAGAAACTATAATTGCTGCTAAACCGGTATAATGCCGATAATCTGTAGTCGGGTCATATTTTTTGAGTAATTCATCTTCCTGTAAATGTTCTTTTTCAGCCATTTTAATACCTCCTTAAGATAAAACTTAAATAGCTAAAAGCTGTAGTCTTAATCTGGAGCAGAGTTTCAGTTTCAACTTTTTCGTATAATTTAAATGTTTTATTATTAAAAATGAATTCATGTTGAGCATAGTCACTAACTCTGAGCATTATTTCCGGCAGCTGTTGATTAATATTTTCTATTATAAATTTACCATCTGCGGTTATATAATTTCCCTGCCCAGCTGAAGTGGGAAGCCCTGCTCCATAAGACTGATATTCTGTTCCTGTCAGTAATATTTCTCCATTTTTTATTTCAAAGAATTCAATTACCGGTGTTTTCGCAACAGAATGTAGATATTTAATACTAAAATTATCCCCATCTGTCAGCTTTTTTTCCCAGATGATTTTATCTGCTTGATAATCAATAATCTGAAGAGTATTAACCTTGAAGATAGAGAGTGAAATAATTAAAATTAAAATTGATACTATAAGCAAAAAAAATTTAAATTTTTTGTTTTTATTCATAATAAATGAGAGCCGGGTATTTTTCAATACCCGGTTATCCTCCTTTAAGTAGATTTTAGAGGCTTGATATTATTTTTTAAAAGTTTCTACATATGATTTATGAAACTTTAAGCTTAGTCTAAAATCTAATTCTTAATCTCTAATTCTTAATCTTTAATTCTTATAATAATCTTAGTTCATTTATAGTCTTAATAAATTACTTAACTTCATCATAATATTTCTGAGCACCAGGATGTAGTTCAACTGTCATACCTGATTTAGCACCCTCTAAAGTAATGTCTCTAGCTCTATCATGAGCAGCAATTAGAGTGTCTCTATTTTCAAAAATTGCTTTAGTAATATTATATACTACTTCTTCACTTAAACTTGATTCAGCAACTAAAATAGCCTTTAAAGCTACAGTTTGAATATCATTATCTAAACCATTGTAGGTTCCAGCCGGAACGGTAACTCCGGTTAAATAAGGATAACTTTCATTTAGTGAGGCAATATCTTCATCGCTGAAGTTTAATAAAGTAATATCCTGAGTTGCAGCAACATCCATTACAGCTGCAGTTGGAATACCGGCTGTTAAGAAAGCTGCATCAATCTGTCTATTCTTTAAACGACTTGCTGCTTCACCAAATGAGAGATAATCTTCTTGAATATCGTCATAAGTTAAACCAAAGAAATTTAAGATTTGGTTTGCATTAGCTTCAGCACCACTACCAGGAGCACCAACGGCTACGCTTTTACCTTTAAGATCAGCAATACTTTTGATTCCTGCATCATTACGAACAATAATCTGAATTACTTCTGGATATAAAGAAGCAATACCGCTCATATTGTTAACCTGATTACCTTCAAACTGTCTTTCTCCATTGACAGCATAGCTAGCAATATCATTCTGTAGAATTGCAAGTTCTACTTCCTGATTGTAAATTAAACGGGTGTTGGTTACTGAGGCTCCTGTTGATTGAGCAGAAGCGTTCATATCATCTATATTTTCATTTAAGACCTTGGCAATTGCACCACCAATTGGATAGTAGGTACCTGAGGTACCTCCGGTTGCAATTGAGAGGAAAGTGGTTTCCTGTGCAGAAACCATTCCACTAAGTAGAAGACTAAAAACAAGAACAGCACTTAAAATGAATAGAGTGTTTTTACTTTTTAACATAAATTATAACTTCTCCCTTCTTGTATTAAATTAAATTAATTTAATTCTTTAACACTTTACTATAGATATTTTTAGAATAAAGTGTTCCTATTTAATTTTACAACATTTGAGGTCAAAAAGCAAGAATATAATTTCAGAAACAGGCGCTGATAGCTGTTATCTGGGGTAATTAAGGTCTTAATAAGTTATAGATTTTATCGGCAGAAAGCTCGCTGGGTCTGCCCCGAGGAGCGTCAAAATACTTAAAATTAAAATAATTAAAAAATAAAATAACGTGAAAACTTGAACAAGTTCCCAAAATGAGTTATAATTAATTAAAAGTTAATATCTGATCAGCTGGGTTAACTATCTGAAAGGATATCATATTTTAGCACTTCCTGAATTTAAGGAGATTTCTGAGGATCAGGGGAGGGATCTTTCTATGTCAAAATATATATATATATAGGTACCAGGTACAAAAAGGCCTTTTTGTACCTGGTACAAAAGAAATATATCACAACTAATGGAGGAACGAAGATGAAGAAGAGAATTGGCTCAGTTGCTGTTGTTGTTGAACAAAGAGAAAAAGTAAGCAATCAGATAAATAAAATTTTAAGTAAAAATGCGGACTGTATAATTGGTCGGATGGGAATCCCTTCGGCTGAACACGGCTTATCAATGATCTCGTTAATAGTCGAGGGAACTTCAGATGAAATTGGAGCAATGACAGGTCAGCTGGGAAGTTTACCTGGAGTTAATTTAAAATCAGCCTTAACTTCAGTTGAAGTTAAGTAGAGATAAACTAACGTACATGTAAAAAAATAGGAGGAAAAAATATGAGTGAAGTTAATTATTTTAAAGAGGAATTCGGAGAAAATTACAGAACTGAAATTTGTGATTATATAACTGATGAAAAGATTGAGGATATTTTGGCTGCAGCTGAAGCACCAGATAAAAAAGAGGTTCAAAGAATTATAGATAAGGCGCTGGAGCTTAATGGAATTACACCTCTAGAGGCGGCGACCTTATTACAAGTTGAGGATGAAAATTTAATTGATCAATTTTTGGAAGCAGCAAGAAAGGTCAAAGAAGAAATTTATGGGAAAAGGCTGGTTATTTTTGCTCCCCTATATTTTGCTAACCAATGTATTAATAATTGCCTTTACTGCGGTTTTCGTAAAGATAATAATCAGCTTGATCGTAAAAAATTATCCCAGCAGGAAATTCGGAATGAGGTTGAGGCGTTAGAAAGAGAAGGTCATAAAAGATTACTTGTTTTAACCGGTGAAGCACCAATTACTGATTTAGATTATGTTGTAGAGAGCATCGAAACTGCCTATGATGTTAAAACAGAAAATGGGGGAGAAATTAGAAGAATTAATGCTGAAATTGCTCCTTTAAGTACTGAAGATTTCAAAAAGCTGAAAGAATCTGAGATTGGAACATATACCTGTTTTCAGGAAACATATAACCGCAAACAATATGCTAAATTACATCCTTCAGGTCCTAAAAGTAATTTTGAATGGAGATTGTCGGTGATGGACAGAGCTCAGGAGGCGGGAATTGATGATGTAGGAATCGGAGCTTTGTTTGGACTTTATGATTATAAATTTGATGTAATTGGAATGCTGCTTCACGCAGAGTATCTAGACAAAAAATGGGGTGTGGGACCACATACTGTTTCAGTACCAAGACTTAATCCTGCTTTAGGAACTCCTTTAGACGAAGTACCCTATCCTGTTTCAGATGCTGATTTTAGAAAATTAGTTGCTGTTTTAAGGTTGGCAGTTCCTTATACAGGTATGATTTTATCAACCAGAGAAAGTACAGAAATGAGAAATGAATTATTTGAACATGGTGTTTCTCAAATTTCTGCTGGCTCCAGAACAACTCCTGGTGGTTATGATAAAAAAGCTAAGAATAAAGAAGAGCTGGCCCAGTTTTCACTGCATGATTTGAGACCGATAGATGAAATAATTAGTGGAATTGCTGAAGATGGTTATATACCTAGTTTCTGTACAGCCTGTTATCGCCTCGGTCGAACAGGTAAAGATTTTATGGATTTGGCTAAGCCTGGAAAAATCCAGGAATTCTGTCGTCCCAATGCAATGCTTACTTTTAAAGAATATTTACAGGATTATGGAACTGAAACAAGCCGCAAACATGGTAAACAATGTTTATCAGATTTAATGGATAGATTGGAAGCAGATAACCCCAAATTAGCAGCAAATATTGCTGATAAATTAGATGCAATTGCAGAGGGAGAGCACGATTTATATCTTTAGATTTTAAGTTGTTACCATTTTAGAATAGTTAATATTTCAAGCATCAAATTCTGATCTGCTCCAAATTAAGATTAAAGAAGGGAGTAAGATTATTGTTTCTATTTTACTGATGATTTTTAGTGTAACTAATTTCAAGTTAAGAAACTATTATAAATAAGGAAGTGGAAAAATGAATTCTACAGCCAAGGGAGATCGACCACATATCGCAGTTTTCGGTAGGCGGAATGTTGGTAAATCTTCGTTAATAAATAAACTGACTAATCAGAAGCTGGCCCTTGTTTCCAGCCAGCCGGGAACAACTACTGACCCTGTTTATAAAGCAATGGAGCTGCTGCCAATTGGTCCTGTGATGATGATCGATACAGCGGGGATTGATGACCAGGGTGAGCTTGGAGAAATGAGGATCAAAAAGACCAAAGAAATTATGCGCAAAACTGATCTGGCCCTGCTGGTTATTTCTGCGGTTCAGGGAGCAGGAGAATTTGAAGCTGATTTGATTAAAGAATTCAAAGAACGGGATATTCCATTTATTGTGGTGCTGAATAAAATTGAGCTTTTGGAAACAGAAAGGGCTGAGCAGAGATCTGTTTTAAAGGAGCTTGATCAATTTTTAAAGAAATTCAAGCTCGAATTCATTAAAGCCAGTGCAGACCAGGAAATTAATATAGACTTAATTAGAGAAGTAATTGCAGAAGAGATGCCGGAAGACTGCAGCCGCCAGACAATTATGGGAGATTTAATTAACACAGGTGATACTGTTGTTTTAGTGACTCCAATTGATAGTGCTGCTCCCAAGGGGAGACTAATTTTGCCTCAGGTACAGACAATTAGAGATATTCTGGATCATGACGCTGCTGCTCTTGTAACTAAAAAAACAAAGGTTAAATCAGAAATTGATAAATTAAAAAATCCTCCCAAAATTGTAGTTACTGATTCTCAGGCTTTTGAAACAGTTTCCAAAGAGGTAGCAGAAGAAATATTGCTGACAGGTTTTTCCGTTTTATTTGCACGTTATAAAGGTGATCTGAAGACCTTTGTCCGGGGAGCAAAAGCAATGGAAAAATTAAAGGCCGGAGATAAAGTGCTGGTAGCTGAAGCCTGTACTCACAGACGTCAGCAGGATGATATTGGGACAGTCAAAATACCAAATTGGATCCACAGTAAAATAAGCCCTGAAATTGAATTTGACCATGTTTCAGGTAGGGAATTTCCAGATAATCTGGAAGACTATACAGTGATTTTACACTGCGGCAGCTGCATGTTAAACCGTAAAGAAGTTCTATCACGGCTGAAGGAAGCAGAGGCTGCGGGGGTTCCGGTGATTAATTATGGAATGGGTATTGCCTGGCTGCACGGGATTTTGGACCGAGCTCTGGAACCTTTTCCAGAAGCTTTAGAACTCTGGCACCAGGATCAAGAAAAAATTGTAGGAGTGATTTAGTTGAATCAGTTTGAAATCAAAAGAATAATTGATCAGGCATATGATAAAGCTCAATTAAATAAAGAGGATATTACTGCTATATTGGCAGAAGATTTAGCCAATCTAGATTATTTATTACAAAAAGCAGATGAAAAGCGAGACGAAATTTGTGGTGATGAAGTACATTTAAGAGCTATTATAGAATTTTCCAGCTACTGTAAACAAAACTGTTATTATTGTGGATTGAGAAAAGATAACCAGCAGCTCAAACGCTATCAGTTAAAGTCAAAAGAAATTATTGAAACTGCTCAAATGGCGTCTGAATTGGGTTATCAAACAGTGGTTCTGCAGTCAGGAGAGGATGATTATCCTGCAGAAGAAATAGCTGAAATTATCAAAAAAATTAAAAAGACTACAGCTATGGCAGTAACTCTGAGTTTGGGAGAAAGAGATTTTGAGGCTTATAAACTCTGGCGGGAGGCTGGAGCAGATCGATATCTTTTAAAACATGAAATAGCAGATAAAGTACTTTATCAAAAATATCATCCAGGAATGAGTTTTGAAAATAGAATTGAAAGTTTAAAGTATCTAAAGATTTTAGGTTATCAAATTGGAAGTGGAGTTATAATTGGTCTGCCGGATCAGACTCCGGCAATTCTGGCTGAAGATTTGCTGCTCTGTCAGGATTTAGAACTTGATATGATTGGTTCAGGTCCTTTTATTCCCCATCAGCAGACACCGTTAAGAGGGAGTGAAAAAGGAACAGTCGAGATGACTTTAAAATTTACTGCTTTAAGCCGACTTTTACTACCTTTAGCACATATTCCGGCGACAACTGCGCTGGGGACCATTGATGCTGAAGGGCGCCAAAAAGCTCTGCAGGCAGGAGCCAATGTAGTTATGCCTAATGTAACAGATGGCAGATATCGAGAACAGTATCAGATTTATCCAGATAAAATATGTGTAAATGAAGAAGCAGGAGATTGTCGTCAGTGTATCGGCGGTATAATAGCTTCACTTGGTCGTTATGTAAGTCAGAATCAGGGTCACAGCTTAAGAGAGTAAAAGTTAAATATTAATAAAAAACAACTCCCAATTTAAACTGCAGATTTAAAATTACTGCAGCTTGAGTTGGGAGTTTAATTATTTTCATCTGATTCATTTTCCTTTTTTTCATGTTCATGTTCGCTGAAATCAAGAGCCTTATTTGTAGCTGCGAAATATTCGGTTTCAGATAGATAAATATTACCTTCACCTACTTTATCAGTCAGCCCAATTTTACGGAACATTTTAAGTAAACGCTCATTAACTCCAGTCAGCATAATCTCCCCACCATTTTCCTGAACCTGGTCTATAAATTCTTCTAAAACTTTAATAATTGTGATATCAATTCTTCTGACATTTCTCAGCCTGATAATAAAATCTGTATTTGGTTCAAAAAATTCTTCCAGCTGATCTTTTAAATCATCAGCAGCACTAAAATGAACCGCCCCTTTGAGATCAACGACCCTTGCCTGTTGGGATGAGATTTCAGATTCATCAGCTTTTTTATGGTGGACATGGTGCAGATGATAACCCTGGTCATCGTCTTTTTTATCATAATAGAGCATATCAATATCAGCTTTTTTTGAAATTTGTAAAACGACAACTAAAGAAACTAAAACACCAAAATAGATTGCCTGATCAATATTTGGCAGCACAATTGTAGCAATAAAGGTTGAGCTGAAAATTAGAGCATCTCCTTTAGTAGTTTTTAAATTCCTAATTACTTCTTTGAAATCTAAAATGCCTATAGCTGCAGCTATAACTAGACCTGCTAAGACAGAAACTGGAATATAGGCTAGATAAGTTCTGAAAAATAAAATAAAAAACACAATAGAAATGGCAGAAAAAAATTGTGAAACTCTGTGTTTGGCACCAGCACTCAAGTTGGCAAATGTCTTGGCAAAGGAAGAAGAAATGGCAAAGCCGCTAAAAAATGAAATAACCATATTGGTAATTCCCTGACTCTTAAACTCTCGATCAAAGTTGGGTTCCTCATCTGTTTTTAAAGCCAGAGACTGCAGTACAGCCATTGTCTGAATCAGTCCCAATAAGGCAATAGAAAAGGCTTTAGTATAAACCTGACCGATTAGACCCCAGTCTAAACTTATCAGATGAAAATCTATAATTCTTTTCGGAATTTCTCCAACCAGTGGTATTGACTGATTAATTCCAGCTGTTGTAGTTAGGATAGTCATTAAGACTACTGTTATTAGATATTCCGGCAGTGATTTCTTGATTAGGGGTATCACAAAGATTAAAAATAAAGTTGCTGCCCCAACTGCTAAATTAAGATAATTGAGCTCGGAAATATTTGAAATAAACTGGGTGCTTTTGGTGATTACATTTGAACCACTGACCCTGACCCCGGTGAAATTTTCTATTTGAGAAAATAGAATTAAAATAGCTGCTCCATGAGAAAGGGCGACAACAACAGGGTGTGAAATGTACTTTATTAATTCACTGAGGTTAAAACTGACAAGTAAAAATTGGAATAAACCAATTAAAAAGGTCGTTAAAAATATGACCTGCAGATAATTTTCTCCCTGAAAATTATTTAAACTGCTGTAGAGAGCAACTGTGATCATATTGGTAGGACCTACAATTACATAAGAAGAAAAATTAAAAATAGAGGCAGTCAGCATCGAAAAAATAGAGGCGTAAATTCCGTAAATTGGATTAATTCCTAAAATTAAAGCATAGGCCATATTCTGCGGCAGAGCAATAGTAGCAGTGGTTAAACCGCTCAGCATATCCCCACTGTATTTTTTAAACAATTTTTTTATATTTAGCAAGGTGGTTCACCCCAATTCTGGATTATATTTTTTTCTTTGCTTCTAGTTTAACAGGCCAGCCTAAAACTTTCAATTGAAAAAGGAATTTTATAATTTAATTTTGCATAGGCAGAGAGCAGGATCAGTAAGCTGCAGCATCTAAAAACACAAGATAAAATTTATTGAAATATATTTTTAGATACTTGAAAAATAAAATAAAATTTATTAAAATAAAATGAGAAATTCTGCTGCAAAAAAAACTAAAATAATTTAAAACGAAGCTGATTAAAAAATATTGAATTTAATAGGAGGAGATGAATATGTTAACAAAAAATAATTATTTAACTGCAGTATTCATTTTGCTTATTCTATTATTTGTTTTTTTTCAACCATATTGTGTACAGGCACAAGAAAGTCAAAATAAGACAAATATTGAAGGTACACCAACTTTTAATCAAGGAATACTTATTATTATTTTATTAATATTTTTGCTTTTAGTTATGTTTATATGGGAGCCGCTTCCAATAGGTGTTATATCTTTATGTATACCAGTTATTTTAATTATACTTGATTTTTGGACGAAGGTCTCAGTTGAGGATGCTTTATCAGGATTTAGTAATTCAGCGACAATTACAGTTATGGCAATGTTTGTAATTAGTAGGGGAATTCAAAATAGTGGAGCAATGCAATTTCTAGGAAATAAAATTATTAAATATACTGGTGATAATGAGAAAAAACAAGTGATTGCAATAAGTGGACTGACAGGTATTATTGCTGGTTTTATTAATAACACTCCGACAGTTGCTACTTTTATACCTATGGTGACTGATTTAGCTAGAAAAACAAAAGTATCTCCCTCTAAATTGTTAATCCCACTCTCTTATGCTGCTATGCTGGGTGGTACATTAACTTTATTAGGGACATCCACTAATCTTTTAGGAAGTCAGGTATCTGCTCGCTTGATAAACCATCCTTTTTCCATGTTTGAATTCACAAAATTAGGGATAGTAGTATTTGTGGTGGGAATTTTATATTTAATAACAATTGGACACCGCTTAATACCCGAAAGAATTAGACATGATCTAAAAGATTATATAGAAGAATATGAGATAGAAAAATATTTAACTGAAATAAAAATAGCTGAAAATTCTCCTTTAATTGGACAGGATATAGGAGAATTATTGTCAAATAAGGGTAAGAATTTAGATATTATACAATTAAATCGCAATAATGAAAAATATATGGAACCTCTAGAATTAAAAACAATTAGGCCAAATGATCATTTGGTTATTAGAGCAGATTATGAAACTGTTTTAGAATTTGCAAAGATTAATGGGGTAATTATTCTACCAGAAATTAAAATTTCTCAGGCACAATTAGAAAACGAGATAACCGGGCAAAAAGTAATTGAATTAGTTATTCCTGATAACTCGTTTTTGAAAGGCAGGACTATAAATAATGTTAATTTCCTTAATCGTTATGATGCAAGTTTGCTTGCAATTAGACATGGAGGAGAAATTGCCCATACTGATATTAAAAATTTTTATTTGAGAGAAGGGGATGTTCTTCTATTACTGGCTGCTGAAAATACTATAGAAAGGCTAAAAGAAAATCAAAACTTTATAATAAGAGAAAGGGATGAAACAGAAACTATTGCTTATAAGCCTTTAGATATTATTTTATCAGTAGGAATCGCTTTTTCGATAATTATTTTGGCATCACTTAAAATATTGCCGATTCCGATTGCTACTTTAGCAGGTATTGCAGCAATGGTTATCTTAAAATTAATAGATCCACAGGAAATATATGATTCAATTAATTGGGAAGTTATTTTTCTTTTAGCGGGTTTAATACCACTAGGGGTTGCAATTGAGCAGACTGGAACTGCTAAGTTTATAGCTAATCAGATTTTAAATATTGCAGGATTTTTACCGGATATTATTGTTTTGGCGATATTTTATTATATGACTACATTACTTACAGATATAATAAGTAATAATGCCACTGTGGTACTTATGATTCCGGTGGCAATAAATGCTGCAGATCAGATTGGAGCAAATCCTTTTGCCTTTGTTTTAGCAGTAACATTTGCTGCTAGTGCTTCGTTTGCGAGCCCGGTAGGCTACCAAACAAATTTAATGGTTTATGGACCGGGAGGTTATAAATTTAGGGATTATGTACTAGTAGGTGCACCCTTAGAAATAATAATGGCTGTTATAGTACCAATTGCTATTTCAATATTTTGGGGGTTATAAAGCATATAACTGTCATAGAACTACAGTAAGTCGAGAAATTAAGAAGGGCTTAATGTTCAAAAAATAAAGGTTATGAGCTGAAGCAGAAAATGAAAGAAAAAATGGTGCAGAATTATTAGATGGGGAACAGGTTTTTCAGAACTAAGGAAAAAATATCAAAATCCCATTTGATTAATCTCAATTTCTATTGTATAATACAGCTAGATAGAAATTTCTACATGACTAGATTTAAAAATTAAAGAACGGGGAGCCAAACTGGAGGCTGAGAGGATGAGCAATCATCGACCCACTACCTGATCCTGGTAATGCAGGCGTAGGTAAAATAAAAAGACCTTAAACCCTCCGGTTTGTTCCTCACAAATTAGGAGGGTTTTTATTATGCAGAATAAATTTTCAACAAGAATGCTGGCAGAAATTGGGGTGGCTGTTGCTCTTGCAGTTGTTTTAAATTTTCTTAAACTCTGGCGGATGCCGCAGGGTGGTTCAATAAGTTTAGAAATGCTGCCGATTTTAGTGATTGCTTTCCGCTGGGGAGTAGGAGCCGGAATGTTTAGTGGTCTGGCCTATGGACTGCTGCAGCTGATGTTTGGAGCTTATATAATTCATCCGATTCAGTTAATTATGGATTATCCTCTGCCTTATATGGTTTTGGGTGCAGCGGGTATGTTTAAGATCAGGAAAGACGAGATTATTAAGCCTCTTAAAATGTTCTGGGCAGTGGTAGTTGCCTCGGCCTTAAGGTTAATTGTTCACATTTTATCAGGAGTTATCTTTTTTGGCAGTTATGCACCTGAGGGTCAGAATGTCTGGGCCTATTCTACTATTTATAATGCGACATTTTTGATTCCAACTACTATAATTACTTATATTGTGCTGATAATTGTAATGAAGGCACTAGAAAAAAAATAATGACGCACTCAATGCTAATGGTGTGATGCACTCAATGTGCTAAGGCAAATCTATTTATTTGCTATAAAAGAAAGCGAGTATGACGGGCTCGATGCCCTAATGCTGAGCTGACCATGCGTTTATAAAAGAAAGCGAGTATGACGGGCTCGATGCCCTAATGCTGAGCTGACCATGCGTTTATAAAAGAAAGCGAGTATGACGGGCTCGATGCCCTAATGCTGAGCTGACCATGCGTTTATAAAAGAAAGCGAGTATGACGGGCTCGATGCCCTAATGCTGAGCTGACCATGCGTTTATAAAAGAAAGCGAGTATGACGGGCTTGATGCCCTAATGCTGAGCTGACCATGCGTTTATAAAAGAAAGCGAGTATGACGGGCTCGATGCCCTAATGCTGAGCTGACCATGCGTTTATAAAAGAAAGCTCAGTACAATTTAATAAATGAAACAGGGGAGCCCTTGGGCTGAGATAAAGCAGATGCTTTAACCCTTAGAACCTGATCTGGATAATACCAGCGAAGGGAGTTGTGGGGAGTGATTATTAATATGATTACTTTATTTTAAAACACAGTTTCCTTAATTGGGAGCTGTGTTTTTATTTTGCAATGATTTTTAAACTGATTTTTATATAATATTCTAAATTAATTTCAAAATTATAAGGAGCTGAGCAAAATGACTCAAATGACAAAAGCAATTAATGGTGAAATAAGTAAAGAGATGAGGATGGCAGCAGCGGAGGAAGGGGTGGCTGCAGAATTTATTTGTCAAGGAATTGCTGCAGGAACTATTGTTATACCGGCAAATGTTAACCACAAAAATTTAAAGGCAAAGGCCTTTGGCAGAGGTTTAAAAACTAAGGTTAATGCTAACTTTGGTACTTCTGAAGATTATGATTCTATTGAAGCTGAGTTAAAAAAATTGGAGGCAGCAGTTAAAGCTGGAGCAGATGCAGTTATGGACCTCTCTACGGGAGATAAAATAAAAGAAACTAGAGCAGCTATACTAAAAAATGCTGAAGTTCCTGTCGGAACAGTCCCTATTTATCAAGCGGCTGTAGAAACAGTTAAGTCAGGACGGGGAATAATTGAGATGAAAGTTGAAGAATTATTTGAAGTGATTAAAGCTCAGGTTGAAGAAGGGGTAGATTTTATTACAGTCCACTGCGGCTTGACTTTAGAAACTCTAAGACATCTGGCGGCTGAAGGAAGAGTAACCGATATTGTCAGCCGGGGTGGATCGTTTATGGCAGCCTGGATGCTCCATAATAATCAGGAAAATCCACTTTTTGAGTATTATGACCGCTTACTTGAAATCTGCTATAAAAACGATGTAACTTTAAGTCTTGGTGATGCTCTCCGTCCGGGCAGTCTGGCAGATGCTACAGATCGAGCTCAGATCCATGAACTTTTAGTTCTGGGTGAACTGGTAGATAGAGCTCGCGAGGCGGAAGTCCAGGTGATGGTGGAAGGACCAGGCCATGTACCCTATGATCAGATTGAAACAAATATCAAACTGCAGAAAGAACTCTGCAAAGAGGCTCCATTTTATGTGTTAGGACCTTTAGTTACAGATATTGCAGCTGGTTATGACCATATTACAGCAGCAATTGGCGGCACAGCAGCGGCAGCGGCGGGGGCGGATTTCCTCTGTTATGTTACCCCGGCTGAACATATTGGCTTACCTGATATTGAAGATGTGCGGGAAGGAGTAATTGCCTGCAAAATTGCAGCTCATGCTGCAGATATTGCAAAAGGAGTTAAGGGGGCAAAGGAGAGAGATAATCAGATGGCAGCCGCCAGAAAAAAATTAGATTGGGAAAAGCAGATTGAGCTGGCCCTGGCGCCAGAAAAATTAAAAGAATCAAGAGCAGCCCACAACCAGACTTTAAAGGAAGAAGATGCCTGTACAATGTGTGGCTCTTATTGTGCGATGAAAATAGTAGATCAGCAGCTTAGTTAAATAATATTTAAGTCCTGATTTAATAGAAGTCAAATAAGAACTTAGAAAAACTGACGATGACTAAAACTAATTATCAAAATAAATATTAACTTAATTCTGAAAGGATGATTAGAATGGATAATAAGAAATTGACCTTTTCGGCACTTTTAATTGCTCTGGGAACAATGACAGGACACTTAATCTATATTCCAGTGGGAGTGGCCAAAGCTTTTCCGGTCCAGCATTTAATTAACATTTTATCCGCTGTTTTACTGGGGCCTGCCTATACAGTTTGGAATGCTTTTGCAATTTCTCTGCTTAGAAATATGCTGGGAACCGGTTCTCTGCTGGCTTTTCCGGGCAGTATGATTGGGGCCTTAATAGCCGGTCTGCTTTATCAAAAGTTTAAATCTAAGGGGTGGGCTCTGGTGGGAGAGTTAATTGGAACAGGACTTCTGGGAGCAGTGGCTGCTTATCCGATTGCCAGATTTTTGATGGGCAGCGGTTCCACAGTGTTTTTCTTTGTTATTCCTTTTTCTTTAAGTGCAGCTGGAGGGGCAGTGATTGCCTATTTATTCTTAAAAGCAGTGGAAAAGGCAGACAGCCTATCATTTATTGAAGATTTAAATTAATAATGAAGATAGAAAATTGACTGAATTAATTTTAAAGATTAGAGAATTGAAATTGGAGCAAGCAAAAGGAGCTGATTATATTGAAGAAAGTCTTAACAATAGCTGGTTCTGACTCTGGTGGAGGAGCAGGGATCCAGGCTGATTTAAAAACAATGACAGTTCATCAAGTCTATGGAGCGTCAGTAATAACAGCAGTTACAGCTCAAAATACGTTGGGAGTACAGGGAGTAAAAACTTTAAGTGTTCAGGCGGTAATTTCTCAGCTGGATTCTGTTTTAAGAGATATAGAATTTTCTGCTTTAAAAACTGGTATGCTGGCCAACAGTCAGATTATTGAGCAGATAGCTGCAAAAATAAAAGAATATTCTCTGCCAAATCTGGTTGTTGATCCAGTAATGGTAGCTACAAGTGGTGACTTATTATTAAAAGAAGAAGCAGTTGAAACATATAAAGAAAAACTCTTTCCGCTGGCGGAAATTATAACACCTAATCTATATGAGGCGAAAGTATTGGCAGGTGTAGAAACTGAAGAAAATAATGATCCGCAAGTTCTGGCAGAAAAGCTAATAACTTACGGCAGCAGCTGGGTGCTGATCAAGGGCGGTCACACAACTAAAAAGAGGTCAGCAAAAAAAGCAGTTGATCTCCTTTATGACGGCAGCCAGTTCATAGAATTTGAAGCAGAACATATTCCTACAAATAATACTCATGGAACAGGCTGTACTCTTTCGGCAGCAGTTGCTTCAAATTTGGCTCGGGGAATGGACATGGAAAAAGCAGTGGGCCAAGCAAAGAAATTTATTACCGGGGCCATCAAAAATAATTTTCCTGTTGGCCAGGGTAATAGCCCGGTCAATCATTTCTGGCGGCTTCAAAATCTGCAGCATAGTTCCAATCAGCAGTTTTCTTAAGTTTATCTAGTCAAATAAGATATTAGGAGGTAAAAATGCTAAACTGGGATCTTTATTTAATCACAGAAGAAAGTTTATCAGCTGGCAGAAAAACTATAGAAGTTGTGAAAGAAGCAGCTGCAGCTGGAGTTGATGTAATTCAGCTGCGGGAGAAAAATTTGTCTCTGCGGGAAAAATTTAAGCTGGGACAGCAGATTAAAAAAATATGCAGTCGATATCAGATCACATTGATAGTCAATGATCGGCTTGACCTGGCTCTGGCTTTAGATGCAGATGGTGTGCATCTGGGGCAGAGCGACCTGCCTCTGCGGTCTGCCCGCAAAATTTTAGGTCCAAATAAGATTATTGGCCTTAGTGCCTGCCGGGATCAAGAAATCACTCAGGCTGAAGCTGATGGTGCAGATTATCTGGGAGTGGGAGCAATTTTTAAGACTAAATCTAAGCAGCTCAATTCAGATAAAAATGGAATTGGTCTGCAGAGATTGGCTGAGATTAAAAAAAGAACTGATTTACCGCTGATAGCAATTGGAGGCCTGAATAAAAGCAATGCCCCACAGGTAATCAAAAGTGGGGCTGACTGTATTTCGGTAATTACAGCTCTGACAAAAGCGGAAAAGATAGAAAATGAAACTCGAGAATTTAAGCAAATAATCAAAAAAGCAAAATCTAAAAGGAGGGTCCTAAATTGTCAGCAGAAACTAGTCAAAATAGAAAAGAATATGCCGAAAGGTTAAAAAAGTTTAAAAAAATTATCAAAGCAGAAAAGCCTTTGATTCATCATATAACAAATAATGTGACAGTTAATGACTGTGCTAATATAACTTTAAACTGGGGCGCTCTGCCGGTGATGGCCCCAGCAGTAGAAGAATCAGCTCAGATGGTGGAAAATGCTTCATCTCTGGTTCTAAATCTGGGGACTATTTCTTCCTGTCAGCTTGAGTCAATGCTTAAAGCAGGTAAAAGAGCAAATGAACTAGGAATTCCAATAGTATTAGATCCCGTTGGAGTTGGAGCTACAAAGTTTAGAATTGAAGCAGCTCAAAAAATATTAGCTGAGCTAAAAATTTCAATAATTAAGGGCAATCAAGGTGAGATATCTTTCTTAGCCGGAAAAGAAGCTGAAGTTAGAGGTGTAGAGTCGATTGGTGAATACAAAAATACAGCTGAAGCTGCAGAAGAATTGGCCAAAAAGTTAGGAGCAGTTATTGTTGTCAGTTCTGAGATTGATTTGCTTAGTGATGGCCGCCAACTCTCTGAGATCAACAGAGGTCATCCTCTAATGGGAAAAGTTGTGGGCACAGGCTGTATGCTGGGGTCAACATTAGGTGTTTTTGCTGCTGCAGCAAAAAATTCCAATTTATCTTTATTTGAGGCAGCCCAAACTGCAGTTTATTATTATTCTCTAGCAGGAGAAAAGGCAGCTGAGATTGAAAAAGCACCCAATAAATTCAAAAGGGAATTTATGGATCAGATCTATTTTTTAAATTAATTATTTTAAATATTTTCAGCAATATTTTTATTATATTACTCAAACTTCGCACTTGCAAAAGGGTTATTTATTGGGCGAAGTTTGAGTTATATTATGAAAGTAACTGTATTACAAGTTGGCTTTTCTCAGCTAAATAAAAGGTGCCTATTGAAAAAAGTTGGCAAAAAAGATAAAATATAATTAACTAAAAATTAAAATAATTAGAAGGAGAACAAAGACGGTTGGATTTGGAATAGTTTAGTTTTTTAGATTAAAAAAATAATTTAGCATTGGGAAGGGGTAAATTATGCAGTTTTTAATCAATAATCCACAGTTCTGGCGCAGTGATGGGATTAATGAAAACCCGCCGGAAAAGTTTGAACTTAAATTAAATGATGGAAAACTTGAGCTGCCGACAGAAGTTAGAGCCAGACTGGGACTCGACACAGAAACAGAAGTTAGAATTAAATTTAATCAGAAGGGAATTTACATTGAAAGAGCAGATCCCCGGCTGACAAAAGTTTATGTTGAGCCGACAAGTGACTGTAATTTAAACTGCAAAACCTGTGTCCGCCATTCCTGGGAGGAAAAGATGGGTTTTATGGAAATGGAAACCTATTATAAATTAATTGAAGAACTGAAAGACTTTAAGGGTCTAGAAAAAATTTCATTTTGGGGAATTGGGGAGCCGCTTTTTCATCCAGAGATTGCAGAGATGATTGAGCTGGCCTCAGAGCTGGGAGTAAAAACGCAAATGATTACAAATGGGCTGCTGCTCGATCAGAATAAAGCAGAAGCACTGCTTGAGGCCGGTCTGGACAGCCTGGTGGTTTCTGTTGATGGGACTTCTCCAGAAACTATGGCCGATATTCGATCCGGGGCAGACCTACAGACTGTGATAAAAAATGTGCAGACTTTTCGTAATTTGCGTGATAAAAAACAGAAAAACTGTGAGATCGGGATTGAATATGTAATTATGAAATCAAATGTGGACGAACTTAAGGATCTGCGTAAACTGGCTTTTAGAATGGGGGCTTCCTTTATATTTCTTACCAATCTGCTGCCCTATACTGAGGATATGTCAGATGAAATACTTTATTCATTTTCCATCAGCCGCTCTCAACCTGAAATCAGAACTGAACACAGACCTGAAATTTATCTGCCGCCAACTGATTTGCGAGAAGATATTATCCGTGATCTATCTGCAGTGGGAGGAAAATCAAGTTCGATCAGCACAACCCAGGTTCCATTTAATCCACATCGTGGTTACTGTAAATTTATAGAGGATGGTTCAATTGCAGTTAACTGGCAGGGAGAGATAAGCCCCTGTATTGCTTTAATGCACAGCTATGACCTCTATATTAGAGAACGAGAAAAACATATTAATAAATTTTCGCTGGGAAAAATAACAGAAGAATCGCTCTTAGAAATCTGGAATAAGGAGAAATTTAAAGATTTTCGCAAAAAAGTTAAGGAATTTCCTTTTTCTGACTGTACTCAGTGTTCGGGCTGTGAGATGTCTAAAGAAAATACAGAAGACTGCCATGGTAATGAATTTCCGGTCTGTGGAGACTGCCTCTGGGCTCGCGGAGTTATTCAGTGTCCCTAAAAGTTAAGTTTTATCTAAAAATAAATATTTTTCTAAAGATTAAGCAGGAATTTGGCTATTAATATTTAATATTAATAATATACCTTCGAGTCTTTTTGCCTAAGGAATTTTCTATGGGAATTAGACCGCTGGGTTGAGGAATAAATGACTCAGCCTCCCGTGCTTGGAAAGAAGAGTAAATTTAAAGGAGGTATAATTAATGGGAAAAATTTATGAGTACAAGGTTTTAAGAGTAGACTTGACAAATGAGGAAATTAAAACAGAAAAAATTGTTGGTGATGATGTTAAAAACTATCTTGGTGGTAGAGGATTAGCTTCAAAAATTCTTTATGATGAGATTGATCCTAAGGTAGATCCATTAAGTCCAGAAAATAAGTTGATTTATGCTACTGGACTTTTAACTGGAACAGCAGCTTCTACCGGCGGCCGCTATATGGTTGTTACCAAAGGGCCTCTCACAGGGACTATAGCAAGCAGTAACTCTGGTGGATTTTTTGGAGCGGAATTAAGATTTAGTGGAAATGACATTATAATTTTTGAAGGTAAAGCTAAACGACCTCTTTATCTTTCAATTAAAGGAGAAGAGGTTGAGCTAAAAGATGCCTCTAATCTCTGGGGAAAGACTGTTTATGAGACTACTGATCTTTTGATTGAAGAAGCCGGAGATAAAAATGCAAGGGTCAGCTGTATCGGTCCTGCTGGTGAAAACTTAGTTAAATTTGCTGCAATTATGAATGAAAAAGATAGAGCAGCTGGCAGAACTGGAGTCGGTGCAGTGATGGGCTCCAAAAATTTAAAGGCAGTTGTGGTTAAAGCAGATGAAAAACAGGTAGAATATTTTAAAGATGAAATGATGAAGGTTGTTAGAAAACAGACCAAGATGCTGAAAGAAGATGGGGTAACCGGAGAAGGCTTACCTGCTTTAGGTACCAAGGTACTGGATAATATTATTAACTCTACAGGTCTTTATCCAGTCAATAATTTTCAGGATGGTGGTACTTTTGCTGATGTAGATGAGGTATCCGGTGAAGCTCTGGTGGAAAAAGGATATCTACAGTCGAATAAAGGCTGTTATGGCTGTCCAATTCGCTGTGCCAGGGACACTAAACTCCCTAATGGCCAGCAGGGTGAAGGTCCAGAATATGAATCAGGTTGGGCATTTGGAGCTGACTGTGGAGTTAATGACTTAAATGCAATTACTGAGGCTAATTTTCTCTGTAATGATCTTGGCATGGATACCATTACTGCAGGTACAACTATCGCCTGTGCCATGGAGTTATATGAAAAAGGTTATATTGATAAGGATGAACTGGAAAACGGACCTGAGTTAAAATTCGGTTCTTCAGAATCAATAATTTATTACACAGAGAAGATGGCTTACCGTAAAGGACTAGGTGATAAGCTAGCAGAAGGTTCATATCGTCTGGCAGACTCTAAAGGTCAGCCTGAACTTTCAATGAGTGTTAAAAAACAGGAGCTTCCTGCTTATGATCCTCGCGGAGTTCAGGGACAGGGACTTAATTATGTAACTTCCAACCGCGGCGGCTGTCATGTTAGAGGTTATATGATTTCACCTGAGGTTTTAGGAGCTCCAGAAAAGCTTGATCCACAGGAACTGGAAGGTAAAGCTGGCTGGGTTAAAACATTCCAGGATTTAACAGCTGTTATTGATTCGGTTGGAATGTGTCTTTTTACTTCCTTTGCTCTGGGACTTGATGATTACAGAGAAATAGTAAATGCCGGTACACAATTTGACTATACATCTGATTCCTTACTTGAAGCCGGTGAGAGAATCTATAATCTAGAGCGCCAGTTTAATCTGGAAGCAGGAATTTTACCTGAACAAGATAAATTACCTGCTCGTTTTGATGAACCGCTACCTGATGGCCCTCAAAAGGGTATCAGCACTAAATACAGAGAAATCTTACCTGAGTATTATGAAATTAGAGGCTGGCAGGAAGATGGTTGGATCAGTGAACAGAAACTAAAGGATATGAAAATTAAATAATAATATTGGCGGGGTAAATAATTGGCTTTTAAAAAATATATTGCAGTTTAAGGTTATTCAATTTAGCCTCGTAAATCCATCCAGTTCTCTAGAGAGCTGGATGGAATTTTATATAAAGGGTGATCAAGTTGGCATTAAAAGTTAAATTTTATTCGCTATTTAGAATCAACTTAAAAAGTTCGGGAACTGAATATGAACTGGATAATGAAATTACAATTGCTGAATTAATTGAAAAGTTAGATCAGGAGTATGATGGCTATTTTACTCAAAAGCTGCTGGAGGAGGACCGGAGTATTTCTGCAGGAGCAATCATTTTAGTCAATGGCCATAATGTTTTACATTTAGATCAGTTAGAAACAAAAATAAGTAACCAGGATATAGTCACTTTATTTCCCCCATCTGCAGGAGGTTGATTATGAAAGATTATTTAAAAAGACAGGAAAAACTTTTCAGCAAAGCACAAAGAAAACGAATAGAAGAACTAAATATTTTGATTGCCGGAACTGGTGGACTGGGAACCAATCAGGCTCTGCAGCTGCAGCGAATTGGGGTTAATAAGCTTTATCTTTATGATTATGACAGGGTTGAAATCTCCAATTTAAACCGCCAGCTCTGCTACGGGAAAAAAGATCTCGGCCGGCTAAAGGTAGAGGCAGCAGCTGAGTTTTTAAATGACTTTGACTTGGAGACAGAGATAATTTCCAGAAATGAAAAAATAACGCCGGCAGCTGAAATTCCAACTGAGATAGATATTATTTTTGATGGAATGGATAATTTTGAGTCTCGCTTTATTTTAGATCAGCTGGCTTTAGAGAATGAGCTGCCCTTTATTCACGCCGGAATCGAAGGGTTTTTTGCTCAGATTATGCTGGTGCTTCCTGAAAGCAAAATAAGGTTAAAAGATGTTTTTGCAGGTTCAGAAAAAGAAGAAACTCCCGCTGTTTTCTCACCAGCTGTAGCAGTAACCGCTTCTATTCAAGTGCTCGAAGCTTTAAAATATTTACTCGGTTTTGACAGTTATTTAAAAAATCAGCTGCTGCATCTTGATCTCTTAAACAGTCAGATGGAAAAAATTGATTTAAATTAGATCTGATTTTATTGAATTAATTGTAATAATTATACTTGATAAAAATAATTTTTTTTGTTAGCCTTAAATTCAGGAGATGATAAAATGCAGACAGAAATATATCACTTATTTCACAGTGGAACTGCAGTTAAAGTTAAAGATAAATTATTTGTATTTGATTATTTTAAGGATGAGCCACAAAATAAAAAAGCTTTGAGCAGTTCTTTAGAAAAAGGTGTTATTAGAGAAGAAAGTTTTAAGAGTATAAATGAGCTTTATGTATTTGTCTCGCACAGCCACCATGACCACTATAATAAAGTGATTTTTGAATGGGAAAATTATTGTGATCAGCTAAATTATATCTTGGCAGCTGAGGTAGAATTAGAAGCTGAGCTAGAAAATAAGGATAATCTTTATTTAATGGAAAAAGATGAGGAACTAAAGCTGGAAAATATTAGCATTTCAACTTATGGTAGTACAGATGAGGGAGTTTCATTTTTAGTTGAGCTTGATGATTTAAGTATTTTTCATGCAGGGGATCTAAACTGGTGGAAATGGAAAAAATTTAGCGAGAAAGTTCAAAAAAGAGAGGCAAGAGAATATAAAAGAGAAGTGGATAAACTAAAAGGGAAAAAAATAGATATAGCCTTTGTTCCTGTAGACCCAAGGTTAGAAGAAAATTACTATTTGGCAGGAGAGTATTTTATTAATGAAATAAAGCCAGCACTTTTTATACCAATCCATTTTGCTGATAATTATGATGTAACTAAATTTTTTAAAGATAGATTTAACTCCAATCAGACTAGAGTTGTTGAAATTACTAAGGCAGGGGAAAAAATTCTTTATACAAAAAGTTAATATAGATAATCTTGTTTTATCTGATGAATTTGCAAATTATGCTGGTTCTCTGGCTGCATCTGTGAGTGGTGCAGTGGCTGCTTTACCAACATTAGCAGAAGTTCAAAAATCCGAATAATTCAAAGGGGTATAGTTATTTTGCAGAAAATTCTATTTTAAAACACTTGCAATAATCTTTCTAATACTATATAATACAAAAAAATAAACAAAACTAAACCTGTGAACAGAAAAGTAGGAATTTTAGTGGAGTTAGCGAATCGAGGATGGTGAGAGCTCGAGCGAAACTTAATTCTGAAGCGCGTCTGGGAGGCTTTTTTCTGAACTCAGTAGGAAAAAACGTAGAACTGCGTTAAATTAACTGAAAGTGGATAAAATTTTATCAATCAGAGTGGTACCACGGATCTTAACCTGTCTCTATATTATAGAGGTGGGTTTTTGTTATTAGCTAGGAAATTATACCTGATGGTTTGTTGGGGATAACATTTATAGTTTCATAATTTCCGTTATCAACAAAATTTAACCTTACTATATTACAGATTGTCCGAAGGCCATTTTGTTCTTTTTAGCGGTTTTTTGCTAAAATATATATTTTCAAATTATTTAAATTATGTTAACTGATGTTAAAAAAGGGAGTAGAAATCTAAGGAGGAAATTTTAAAATGGCAGAAAAAGAAATTAAGAAGATTTTGTTGGCGTATTCAGGTGGTCTTGATACTTCGGTAGCAATTAAATGGCTGCAGGATAAGTATGATGCAGAAATAATTACTTATACAGCTCATTTAGGACAGCCTCAGGACTGGGATGCAGTAGAAGAAAAAGCTCTGGCAACCGGAGCAAGCAAAGCTTACATTGATGATATTAGAGAAGAGTTTATTACAGAATATGTTTATCCTGCTCTAAAAGTTAATGCGATGTATCAGGAAAAATATCCTTTAGCAACAGCACTTGCTAGACCTTTAATTTCTAAAAGAATGGTTGAAATTGCAAAAAAAGAAGGTGTAGATGCTTTAGCTCATGGCTGTACTGGAAAGGGTAATGATCAGGTTCGCTTTGAGGTGTCTTTTAAAGCCCTGGCTCCAGAAATGGAAATTATTGCACCTTTAAGAGACTGGGAATTTGTTTCTAGAGATGCAGAAATTGAGTATGCAGAAGCAAATAATATTCCTGTTAAGGCAACAAAAGATAGTCCTTATAGTATTGATCAAAATCTCTGGGGAATCAGCATTGAATGCGGAATTTTAGAAGATCCTTGGGCTGAGCCACCTGCAGATGCATATCAGTGGACAAAAGATGTGGATGATACTCCAGATCAGCCTAAATACCTTACAATAGATTTTGAAAAAGGAATCCCAACAGCTATTGATGGAAAAGAGATGGATCCAATTACAATGGTTGAAAAATTAAATGAAATAGGATCTGAATATGGAGTGGGCAGAATTGATATGTTAGAAGATAGATTAGTAGGGATTAAATCTAGGGAAATTTATGAGGCACCAGCCGGAGAAATTTTAATAACTGCTCATAAGGCTTTAGAAGATTTAACCCTTGATCGAGATACTAAAAATTATAAAGCAGCTATGTCAGCCAAATATGCAGAATTAACATATAATGGCCTCTGGTTCTCACCTTTAAGAGATGCCTTAGATGCATTTGTTGATAAATCACAGCAAACTGTAACCGGAACTGTAAAAGTTAAACTGTATAAGGCAAAATGTACTTTAGCAGGTAGAAAATCTGAGTACTCACTATATGATCATGGTCTTGCTACTTATGATGAAAGTGATAATTTTGACCACAAGGCAGCTCCTGGATTTATTAATCTCTGGGCTTTACCTGTGCAGGTAGCAAATCAGAAAAAGAGAGAAGAATAAGTCATGGCAAAGAGCAAATTATGGGGAGGAAGATTTGAAGCCAACACATCGAAATTAATGGATCAGTTTAATGCTTCACTCCCTTTTGATATTAATTTAATGCAGTATGATATAGAAGGCAGCTTAGCTCATGTTAAGATGCTGGGCAGACAGGATATTTTAACTGCCGCTGAAGTCAAAAAGATTATTGAGGGATTAAAATCTGTCAAAAAAGACCTCGAAGCTGAATTAGAAACCGACAGTTTTGACTTTAATGAAGCCGAAGATATTCACAGTCTGGTTGAAGCCAGATTAACTGCTAAAATTGGAGCTGTTGGTGGTAAGCTGCATACAGGCCGCAGTCGTAATGACCAGGTAGCTGTTGATTTGAGATTATATCTTAGAGATCAGACTGAGCAGATTATGGAGCTGATTCTCAGCTTTATGCAGGTTATTTTGGATCTGGCTGAAGAACATATAGAAACTGTGATGCCGGGTTATACTCATCTGCAGCGGGCTCAGGCGTTAACCTTTGGCCATCATCTGCTGGCTTATTACTTTAAATTAAAAAGAGATCATGAGCGTTTTGCAGATGCTCTAAAGAGGATCAATGTTTCACCCTTAGGCTCGGGAGCTCTTGCCGGCAGTTCTTTTGCTTTAGATCGGGATTTTACTGCTAAAGAACTTGGTTTTAGTAGGGCCTGTGAAAATTCTATGGATGGTGTCAGCGATCGAGATTTCGTTTTAGAATTCCTTGCTGTTGCTTCAAACTTAATGCTGCATTTAAGCCGTTTAAGTGAAGAAATAATTTTATGGAACTCTAAAGAATATTCATTTATTGAATTAGCAGACCAGTATACAACAGGCAGTTCAATTATGCCCCAGAAGAAAAACCCTGATTTAGCAGAATTGGTTCGGGGAAAAACCGGCCGAGTTATTGGCAGTTTAAATCAGTTAATGATCACAATCAAGGGTCTACCTCTGGCCTATAATAAAGACCTGCAGGAGGATAAAGAAGGCCTTTTTGATAGTGTTAAGACTGTAAAAGTGATTTTAGAATTATACCCGGAGATGCTGAAAACTATGAAGGTAAAAAAAGCTAAGATGAAAGAGGCAGCTTCTAGCGGTTTCCTTAATGCAACAGAATTAGCTGATTATCTTGCAGCTAATAATATACCTTTCCGCCAAGCACATCAGATTGTTGGAGAAGCAGTTTTATTTGCCTCTAAAAAAGAAAAAGAACTTGATCAACTGCAGCAGTCAGACTGGGATCAAATCTTAGGCGAATATTTAGATGTTGAGGCTGAAGAACTGAAAGCAAAACTATCAGTTGAAGCAGCCGTTAACTCCCATTCTACAAAAGGTGGCCCGGCATTTAAGGAAAGCAAAAATATTATTGAAAAAGAAAAAGAATTTTTAGCAGTTCAATAACTAAAAATAATAAATAATAAATAAAAAATAATAAATTAAATAGCAGCCCCTTTTTTAGTTGATAATAATTCTAAATTAGGGGTTTTATTTTTATCGAAAAAGTATTACAATAAATATATAGCAAAATACTAAAGATTGGAGGAATAAATTTGGATAAAAATAATTTTGTTTCAAGAAACATATTTTCAATAACTATTATCTTAATTTTGCTTTTAGTTATAAGTTCTGCTTCAGGTTTAGCTTTTTCTGATTATGAAAAAAATGTTGCAGAACAATTGTATAATGACTTAGATCAGAAATATGTAATTACAGAGTTTAAGCCCGAAACAACTGAATATCAAACCCTTAAGAGACTGGAAGCTAATATTATAAATAAAAAATTCAGAAATGAAAAATTCAAACTTCATCATATTGATGATAAGCTGATTAATGCTTATTATATTGGCAATGGTAATATTATGATATTTGAGGGACTGCTGCAGCAATTAAAGACAGAGGATCAGTTAGCTGCGTTAATTGCTCATGAAATGGGACATGCAGTTAAAGAACATTTAACAGAAGATCTGCAGAGAAATATGAGTCTTTCAATTTTAAACTTATTATTTAATCATTTTACAGAAAATGAATATCAGACGATGACTAATATTGCTCAAAATTTAATTGCAAATGGTTATTCCCGCGAGCAGGAACAGGAGTCTGATATTTATGCAGTCGATTTAATGATGAGAAGCATCTATGATCCAGAAGGATTAATTGAATTAATGAAAATATTTAAGGAAAATAGTCATAATCTTAAATTATTAGAATTTACCCAAACTCATCCGATACCAGAGAGCAGGATTAAATATCTGAATGAATATATAGCGAAAAAGAAAAGTCAAGAAACTGCCGAAAATGTAGAAGATTCAGGAGCTAATTCAAAAACTGAACTTAGTCAGAATAAGCCCGCTGAAAATGCTGGGACTGAAAGAAAAGCTGTTAATTTAAACCAGAATTTTCAAGGAAAGAAAATTAAATTTTCTTATCCTAAAAGCTGGACCTTGAAAAAAGTTGATGCTGTTAAAAAAGAGGTTAAACTAAAATATCAAATTGAAGCTGCAGAGCTGCAGGGAGGATTTGTGCTGGAGGATTTAAGCCAGAAATCTTTTATGGAGACAGCCAGGAAACAATTTATATATGCATCGATTGCAGCAGAAGAAGCAGGAGCTGAAGTTAAAAAGAATACTATCGAAGACAATAGACTTGATATCTATCAATTAGAAGTTATTGAAGATGATCAGCTCAGGCTTGAATATTTTATCAGCCAGAAAAATGCGCAGCAGCTGCTTCATTTTACTTTTGAACTAAATAATAAAAATCAAGCTGAGACTAGAAATTTAATTAGAAAGCTTCTTAAAACGATTAAATTTTTATAAAAACAGATTCAAATAATAGTTAAATAATTGGAGTGAGCACTTTGAAAAATGAAACCAGTTATGCAGGGAGCATTTGTTATGGGAATTCCTGGAATGGTAATTCAATTATTAATAATTCCACCGATTATAAAGAAAATTAAACCTGTTAAAAAGTTTTCAGATTTAAATAGACAGTTAAATTAAGCTTTTATAATTCTTAATTAAGGCTGCAAAAACTTTAACTTAAATTATAAAAAATAAGGTTTTAAGGAGGACTATTATGAATTATGATATATTTGTTGTAGGAGATAATATAGCAGATTATTATCAGGAAGAAAAGAAGATTTATGCAGGGGGAGGAGCCTATAATACAGCCGTTATTGCGAAGAGGTTGGGAGCTAAATCTGCTTATTATGGTGTTTTTGGGACTGATGAAAATGCTAAATTTTTATACAATACCTTAAAAAAAGAAGGTGTTGCTTATCCAGTCAATGATATTCGCAAAGGCAGAAACGCTGTCGCTATAATCAGCAGAGAAGGAGCAAAAGCATTGGTTGAGGCAGTAGATAAAGGTGTATATAAAAATCTGAGCATCAACAAAAATGTGCTGGAAATAATTAAAAACTCTAAAATTGTGCACAGCAATATTTATGCCTATTTTGAAGATTACCTGCCTAAACTTCATTATAAAACAAGACTATCTTTTGATTTTTCATATCTGAGGAATAAAGAATACATCAAAGATATTATTCCAAAGGTAGACATTGCCTTTTTCTCTGAAAGCAAAGAAGAGGAAGATCCAAATGAATTTTTAAACTGGGTTTCTAAATTAGGGGTTGAAATTGCTGTTTTGACTCAGGGAGCAGATGGAGTTTTAATGAAAGTTGGAGATCAAATAATAGCAAAAGAAGCCCATCCTGCAGATGTCGTTGATACTTTAGGTGTTGGAGATGCATTTATTGCTGCATTTTTGAATAGTTTAATTAAAAATGAACAAAATTACAGATTAGCTTTAGATGAAGGTTTGAAATCTTCAGCAAAATACTGTAAAGTTAAAGGAGGGCTTGGCATTTTTCAAAAAAGAGATAAAGCGCCTAAAATATATAATAATGTACACAGTTAATTTTTAAAATTAGTTGAGGAAAGGGTAGAATATATGCGATTAATTTTAACAAAAAATATAAAAGAAGATATGGAATTAGCTAGAGCAATCTATGAAAATGAAAATATATTATTAAATAAAGGTGTAAAAGATTTGTATAAATATAAAGATAAACTACTTGAATTGGGAATTAAGCATCTTTATGTTAAAGATAAATACTCATATGATATTGAAGTTAATGAAACTATAAAATCTAGTACAAGGCGTAAAGGAAAAAAGATTATCAAAAAAACCTTTGATAAAATAAAAAGAGGGTTTTTAGATCTTGATACTAAAGAGTTAAAAGATGTTGTTCAAAATATAACAGATGATTTAATTTTTAATGAAGATGTGTTATTAAATTTAGTCAGTTTAAAAAGTACAAGTGATTACACTTATGAGCATTCTGTTAATGTTAGTGTAATTTGTATTGCTTTAGGAAAGATGCTTGGTTATAACAAAGATGAGCTATTTAAACTGGGTATGGGTGCAATGCTGCATGACATAGGTAAAACTTTAATCCCTGAAGAAATTATTAATAAACCGGGCAGCTTAACTGAATATGAATATGAGATAATTAAAAATCATCCCCAATTGGGTTTTAATTATTTACAGAAAATTAATTCTATTAGTTCACTCTCCAGGATTATTGTCTATTCTCACCATGAGCGGATTGATGGTTCAGGATATCCGCGTGGGCTTAAAGGAAGTAGAATTCACGAATTTGCCAGATTAGCAGCTATTGCTGATGTTTTTGATGCGTTGACCAGTGATAGGGTGTATAGAGATAAATGGCCGACATATAAAGCAGCAGAATATATTACAGCTAGTTCTGAAAAACTATTTGATTACCATCTAGTTAAAAAAATTCTGCCCAAAGTTTCATTTTATCCTAATGGAACAGAGGTTATTTTAAGTATTGGTTATCGAGGAATCGTAAAAAAACAAAATATTGGTTTTCCTACCAGGCCTGTAATTAAGTTGATTGAAGATGATGATGGCGAAGAGATCAATAGTACACTAGACCTTTTAAAGTATTTAAATATAACAATAACTAAAGTAATAACTTAATTAGGTGTTTAATGTCTTAAATGGTTAAAATTCACAAAATAATATTTGATTATTAAGCTGTTCTTACTTAATATAAGGAAGAATAGCTTTTCTAAGGTTTGTCTGGCATAAATATTTGCTAAAGGGAAATAACCAATTATTTTCTTCCTGCTCGATAACAACACTATAATTAAGATTTTTAAAGGGATATTATCTTTAATATAGAATATTAATAGCAGGTAGAAAAATAATAAAAATTTGTGAGTATAGACATTTATAGGGGCATTTATTATGCTCGAGAAGATTACTTTTGCATTGAATATTGATATAGGAACAATTAGGTTTAACGTAAAAAAATACAGAGATTGCAGGAGGAAAATAATGTTTTATCCATTAAAATTTGATCATAAATATATAGAAAAAATTTGGGGAGGAAGAAAATTAGAAAATTATCGAGAAGAACTTCCTCAGGGAAAAATTGGTGAAAGTTGGGATATATCTGCTCAAGATTCTGAAATGAGTATTGCTGTAAATGGTAAACTGGCAGGCAAAAGTTTAAAAGAATTAACAGAGATGTATCCTCAACAAATTCTCGGAAAAGCTATTGAAGCTGAAGAATTTCCATTATTACTTAAAATTATAGATGCTCGATCACAGCTTTCAATCCAGGTCCATCCAGATGATGAATATGCAAAAAAATATCAAGGTGAATCAGGCAAAACTGAAGCCTGGTATGTGATAGATGCAGATGCAGATTCTTATTTGATTATTGGAACTGAGGATTGTACAGAGAGTGAATTTAAAAAAGCTGTTCAAAATGATCAAATTAATCAGTACGTCCACAAAGTAAAAGTAAAAAAGGGAGATATCTTTTTTATTAAGGCCGGACTGCTCCACGCTATTGGAGCAGGAATAATGCTGGCAGAAGTACAGCAGAGCAGTGATACAACTTATCGGGTCTATGATTATGGTCGGGACAGAAAGCTTCATTTATCTAAGGCTTTGGATGTTATTGACTTCCAGCTGCAGTCTGATAAAAGAAAGGGCCTTCAGGTTTGTGGTGAAGATTATGATTACAGCTATTACTGTTTGAATGATAAATTTGCTGTTGATATTATAAAGATTAAGAATAAGTTTGAAGCCGAGGGTGAAGAAGACCGCTTTTATATTTTAACTGCTGTTGCAGGTCAGGGCAAAATAAGCTGGGATAGTGAAGAATTAGAGTTAAAGGAAACAGAAAGTGTTTTAATTCCTGCTTATTGTGAGAGTTTTAAAATTGAAGGTGATTTAAAATTAATGAAAAGTTATGTTCCTAATTTAGAAAAGATCAGAAAAGATATTTTAGCAGTTGTTGAATAATATTAGCAGTTGAAATATATATTTGAATTTTAAGAAAAATAATGTATATAATGGGAAAGGATTTTTTATGGATCAAGAAAAGATACAGCTTTATATAACAAGATTTTTTCTATTTTTACTGCTGGCTGCAGTTATCGGTAATTTTATAGCCCAAAATTGGCTTAACTTATTTACATCGATATTAGCAATAATTTTGATCTATTTACCAGCTTATTTAACAGATAAAAATTATCTCCACATTCCCAATGGACTGCAGTTTTTTATTATAGTCTTTATCTTTGGCTCAATGTATTTAGGTGAGCAGAGAGAGTTTTATTACCGTTTTTGGTGGTGGGACAGCATGCTGCATTTGATCTATGGAATGGGTATGGGTTTTATTGGTTTTGTAATGGTCTATGTGCTTAATAAAAATGAGAATATTGATGTGGGTTTAAGTCCAATATTTGTTGCGGTTTTTGCCTTTTCTTTTGCAGTAACAATCGGAGTCTTCTGGGAAATATTTGAGTTTTGGATGGATAATATTTTTGGACTTAATATGCAGAAGTCAGGTTTGATAGATACCATGTTTGATTTAATGGAAGACTGTGTTGGCGCTTTTATCACCTCAATAATCGGTTATTTTTATATAAAGAATAAAAAACCTTCACGCTTTCAAAGATACTTAAGTGAGGTATTAGAAAAAAATAGAAAGTTTTTAAAAAAATAAAATTTATAATATGAGGTAGGAATTTATAATGGACTCTAAAAAACCAAATCAGCTAATAAAATCTTTAGATAGAGCTTTAAATATACTTGAAGTAATTGTTGAAAGTGAAAATGGAATGGGTGTTACAGAAATAAGCAGAGAATTAGATGTTCATAAAAGTACTGTTTATCGTCTGCTTGATACACTAAAATACCGGGGTTATTTGGAAAAAAACAAAGATAACCATAAATATCTTGCCGGAATAAAGTTATTCGAACTCAGTTCAAAAGTAATAAATGAGATTGACAGCAGAATGCGGGTTCGACCATATTTAGAGGAGTTAATGGAAAAAACAAAAGAAACAGTTCATTTAGGTATCTTAGATGACGGCGAAATAATTTATCTTGATAAAGTTGAAAGTACAGCCACTATCCGGATGTATTCTCAGGTTGGTAAACGTGCTCCTGTTCATTCTACCAGTCTTGGTAAAACAATTTTAGCTCAACTTTCAGAGTCTGAGGTTTGCAAAATATTAGAAGAAAAAGGAATGGTAGCTAAAACCAAAAATACAATTACTGATGTTGATAAGTTTTTAGAACATTTAAAAGAGGTAAAAAAACAGGGTTATGCAGTCGATAATGAAGAACAGGAAAAAGATATTCGCTGTATTGCGGGGCCAATTTTTAATCATCGAGGTGAAGTGGTTGCCGCTTTTAGTATTTCTGCTCCAATCAGCAGGATGAATCAAAAAAGAATGGGAAAATTAGCTGAGTTGGTAGTTCAATATTCTGAAAAAATGTCAAGGTCACTTGGCTACAGCGGCTAATTTTTTGCAATTTTATTAATTATACTATAAAATATTTATAAATTAGTAATAAATATAAAAGTTGTGGAGGCACTGATATATGAGAAAAAAGAGTATAGGCATTCCAAGGGCCCTGCTGTATTATTATTATTTTCCTTTTTGGCTTAAACTTTTCTCAGAACTTAATTTGAAAACAGTAATTTCTGATAATACCTCCCGTGATCTGCTTGATCAGGGAGTTAAAAAATCATTATCCGAGATTTGTGTACCAATTAAAGTTATAATTGGTCATATCTTAAATTTAGATCAAAAAGATGTTGATTATATTTTTCTTCCACGTTTTCGTTCGCTGAGAAAAAATGTTGTTTTATGTCCTAAATTTTTAGGACTGCCGGATATGGTCAGCCATTCTCTACCTTCACTTAAGGCAGAAATAATTGCTGATCAGATAGATGCCAAAAGTGATGATATTGCTCAGTATTTTAATCATCAAAAATTAGCAAAAACATTTAATATTCCTAAAAGAGAAATGAAAAAGGCTTTAAATAAAGCATCTTCTTTTTGGCAGCGATACCGCAATTTGCTTTTTGAGGGGTATTTAATTGATGATTTTTCTAATATAGAAGAAATTGAAATATTGGAAAAATTGATTTCTAAATTTGAAAACAGCTCAAAGCCGCCTTCCAGTAAAAAGGAAGAATTAAAAATTGCTGAAAAAGGAGAGGTTTTAGATATTGCTTTAATCGGTTATGTTTATAATGTCTTTGATCAATACATAAATATGGATATTATTAACAAACTCAAAGAAATGGGAGTTAGGGTTCATACATTTTCAATGGCAGCTGAAGAAATAGTAGAGAAAGAGCTGTCAAAGTTGAGAAAACCTATGTTTTGGGAGTTTACAAATAAACTATACGGAGCAGCTGAGCATTACTTAAAAAATGATAAAATTGATGGTCTAATTCATCTGACTGCCTTTGGCTGTGGTCCTGATTCTATGCTGGGTCAAATTTTAGAAGTTGATGCCAAAGAATATGAAAAAACATTTATGACATTAAGGATTGATGAACAAACAGGTGAAAGCCATATTATGACTAGAATTGAAGCCTTTATAGATTTGCTCAGATTAAAAAAGGAGAAAAAATAAAAATGAGACTATCTTTTCCTTATATGGGACCAACAATAGTATATAAAAAACTTTTTGAATTATTAGGTCATGATGTTGTTCTGCCGCCAAGGCCCAACAAAGAAATTATTGATTTAGGAGTTAAATATAGCCCAGAATTTGCCTGTTTTCCGTTTAAAGTGATAACAGGTATTTATTTAAAATTGATGGAAGAAAATGTTGAGACTCTAGTAACTAGTGGTGGTCACGGTCCCTGTCGAGCTGGCTATTATGGTGAAGTACATAAAAAAATACTGAAAGATTTAGGTTATGAGGTAGAGATAATAGTTATTGATTCACCTCATGATGATTATAAATATTTTTATGATGTTATAAAAAAACTAAAGGGTGATAGTTCCTGGTTTAAAGTGGCCCAGGTTATTAAGACTATCTATGAAATGACAAAGGCTTTGGATGAGATTGAAAAAAAGGTTGAAACTCTTAGAGCCTATAATGACAATGGAATTATTAATCAAATTTGGATGGAAGCTCAAACAGATTTTTATCAAATCAAGTCTATCAATGAAATAAAAAGAATTAAGAATAAATACTTAAATAAACTGCTTCAGTATAAGGAGTCAATACCTGAGGTAGACCAGCGGTATAAAATTGGAATTATTGGCGAGATTTATGTTGTTTTAGAGCAGTCGATAAATAATCAAATTGAAGAAAAAGTTAATTATTTTGGTTTTGAAGTTGAGCGCTCACAATATTTAGCAGATTGGATTAGAGAAAATGCTTTTCCCTTTATAGGCAGAGATTTAGAAGAAATTAAAGTTAAGGGAGAAGAATTTATAGAAATTGAAATAGGTGGTCATGCTCAAGCTAATATTGGACATGCGATAGATTTTAAAGAAAAAGGTTTTGATGGGATTATTCATCTTAAACCATTTGGCTGTTTACCAGAATTGGTATCCCAGAGTGTTATGGATGATTTATCCGAAAAATATGAAATTCCTGTTTTAACTATTTCTATAGATGAGCAGACAGCTGACGCGAATGTCTTAACCAGAGTTGAAGCATTTTTGGATATGATCAAAGAGAAAGATTTAAGGGAGGTTATGTAGATGAAAAATCTATATTTGGGTGTAGATATTGGCTCAGTCAGTATCAATATTATTGCAATTGATGAAGAAAATAAACTGCAGTTTAAACTCTATACCCGTAACTCAGGTAATCCTATTGAACTAGTTAAAAAAGGATTGGTCAAATTTAAAAATGAGATGAATCCAAAAGATTATAAAATTAAAGGGGTTGGGGTGACCGGTAGTGGTAGACAGCTGATTGGCTATGTTTTGGGTGCAGATACTGTTAAGAACGAAATTACGGCTCACGCTAGAGCTTCTACTTACTATCATCCTGAAGCAGGCACTATTTTTGAAATTGGCGGCCAGGACTCTAAATTAATTATAGTAGAAGATGGGATTGCAGTTGATTTCGCAATGAATACTGTTTGTGCAGCCGGAACAGGCTCTTTTCTTGATCATCAGGCAGAAAGATTGGGAATTCCAATTGAAGATTTTGGTGGATTAGCTTTAGAAGCCGAAAGAGATGTCCGGATTGCCGGACGCTGTACTGTTTTTGCTGAATCTGATATGATTTCTAAACAGCAGTATGGATTTACTAAAGCCGAGATTATTAAAGGTTTATCAGAGGCCCTGGTTAGAAATTATATGAACAACCTGGTCCGGAATCGTGTTTTAGAGGGTGAATACATTTTTCAGGGTGGTGTAGCTGCAAATATCGGCATTAAGGCTGCTTTTGAGGAAGAGATTGATTCTGAAGTTATTGTGCCCAAACATCACGAGGTGATGGGAGCAATAGGAATTGCGATGCTGGCTAAGCGGGATATAAAAAGGAATAATCAGGAAAGTAGTTTTAGAGGTTTTGATCTGACAGAAGAAGAGTTTGAGACTAACAGCTTTGAATGCGGAGACTGTGCAAATAACTGTGAGGTTATTAAAGTAGTTGCAGATGGAAGAGTAATTGCAGTTACCGGGGACCGCTGTGGTAAATGGGCGGCTTCGTTGATTACTGACAGTTCGACAGCTGCAGCGCTAAGCTTTAATAAAAAAGCTGATCAAAAACCAGAATTAGCTGAGAGTGATATTAATAAGTCTGAAGATATAGAAGTTGAACTTTATAAGGTTGACCTTGAAAAAGAAAAAAAGGTAATGCAAGAATTAAAAGAATTAGAAGAACTTGAGGAAGAAAAGCTGGATGAATCAGATAAAGATGAAAAAGAAGATAATGTTTATGTTTAATAATATGATTAGATTAGATGATTTAAATAAATCAACTGCAGAAAAGAGGTTTTAGATGAACTATCGTATTGAAAAAGATAGCTTAGGTGAGGTCAAGGTTCCGGCAGATATGTTGTATGGAGCTCAGACAGCTAGAGCAGTTGAAAATTTTCCTATTGGAGCAGAAAAAATGCCTTTAGAAATAATTAGGGCCTATGGTATTGTTAAAAAAGCAGCTGTACTGGCCAACTATGAGCAGGGCTTAATAAGTATTGAAAAAAAGGATTATATTTCTAAAGCTGCTGGAGAATTAATTTCAGGTGAACTTGACGAGCATTTTCCTATTTCTCTCTGGCAGACAGGTTCTGGAACTCAAACAAATATGAATGTTAATGAAGTTTTGGCTAATAGAATTTCCCAGTTAGCTGGTGTGGAGATGGGGAGTAAAAAACCAGTACATCCTAATGATGATGTTAATATGTCTCAGTCTTCTAATGACACTTTTCCAACGGTGATGGCCCTGGCAGCTGTAATTGAAGTTGAAGACTTTTTGCTGCCGGTATTTGATGATTTAAAAAAAGAATTGGCTAAAAAAGCAGAAAAATATCAGGACCTCGTTAAAGTAGGAAGAACCCATTTAATGGATGCTACACCAATTACTTTGGGCCAGGAATTTTCAGCTTTTAGAGCTCAAATAACTGATATTATTGAAATGCTAAAAGACAGCCTAAAGTATTTAAAAAAATTACCCCTGGGAGGAACAGCTGTTGGCACCGGTTTAAATACAAAAGCGGGCTTTGCAGAAAAAGCGGTTAAATTTATAAATTTAGAAACAAACAGAGGATTTAAAGCAGCTAAAAATAAGTCTGCTGGTATAGCAGCACATGATAGTTTTGTCAACCTGAGTGGAGTCTTAAAAACAGCAGCTTCTTTTTTAATGAAACTGGCAAATGATACCAGATGGCTTGCCTCTGGACCAAGATGTGGAATTGGAGAAATTAGAATTCCTAAAAATGAGCCAGGCAGTTCAATTATGCCGGGCAAAGTTAATCCAACTCAAGCAGAGGCATTGTTCCAGGCGGCAGCACAGGTGATGGCCAATGATACAGCAGTTAACATTGGTGGTGGCAGTGGTAATTTTCAATTGAATGTTGCTAAACCGCTAATTATCTATAATATTCTGCAGTCAATCAGACTTCTTGGTGATTCTACAGCTTCTTATAATAAAAGATGTTTAAGCGGTATTGAGGCCGATCAGCAGCAGATAGCTAAGTATCTAGAAAACTCATTAATGCTGGTTACAGCGTTAAATCCTGTTATTGGTTATGATAAATCAGCTGAAATTGCTCAAAAAGCTTTTAAAGGAAAAATAAGTTTAAAAGAAGCAGCACTTGAACTTGGTTATTTAACTGAAGCAGAATTTGAAAAATATGTTGACCCTAAAAAAATGACTCAAGCAAATATTGATTAAATTTTATAAATTCCCCAAGGAGGAGTTTTAAATGTTTAGAAAGATTAAAGATGATATCTATAGTGTTGGGGTTATTGATTGGCACCGCAAATTATTTGATGAGCTAATTCCTCTACCTGATGGTACAAGTTATAACTCTTATTTTATTCAAGGTCAGGAAAAAAATGCGATAATTGATACTGTTGAGCCCGACTTTGACCAGGACTTTTTAGATAATTTAGAGCAGGCCGGGGTAGAAAAAGTGGATTATATTATCTCTAACCATGCAGAACAGGATCATTCCGGAACAATTCCTGTTTTATTAGAGAAATATCCAGAGGCTGAAGTTTTATGTTCTGCTAAAGCAAAATCAATGCTTTTAGACTTATTAGAGCTTAAAGAAGAACAAATTAGAGTAGTCGAAGATGGTGAGACATTAGAGTTAGGTGGCAAAACCCTTGAATTTATAGATACACCTTGGGTCCACTGGCCGGAAACCATGTCTACTTATCTGCAGGAAGAAAATATTTTATTTCCCTGTGATTTAGCAATTTCACTGGTTGATGCTTCCACTGTAGTCTTTGGTTCGCCAACCGTTTTAACAGGTCCACATCCAGCAGCAGTATATGCAGCCTATGTAGCAAATATCTTAAAACCTAAAACAAGATATGCTTCAATTATTGGTTCATATGGTTGGGCAGGTCGAATGACTGACAAACTGCTTGATTTGATGCCAAATCTTAAAGTAGAGCTTTATGATCCAGTTGTTGCTAAAGGTCATGGTTCTGATGAAGATTATCAAGAAATTGATAGACTTGTAGATGAAATTAAAATAGATTTAGAAAATCTCTAAAGATAAAATATAATAAAATGATCTCCTTTATGACTCCTGTTTAAAAGCAGGAGTTTTTCATTTATGTTTACCTACCCGGTAGGTAAACATAAATGAACATTTTCCTTAAAAAAATAAAGGTTTTTAGTTTTCTAAAAAGAATTAATTATATAAGAAGAAATTTATTAGATGGGGGTTTAATTAATGATATATTTTAATAATGCTGCTACCAGCTGGCCCAAACCAGATATAGTTTATCAGGCAGCCGATGAGTTTTTTCGAAGCTCTGGGATTAATCCTGGACGAAGTGGTACTAGTGGAGAACAAGATGCTGCCCAGATAATTTTTGAAACTAGAGAAAAGATTGCTGATTTTTTTTCTATCAGTAATTCTGCTCAATTGGTATTTAATTCAGGTTCTACAGAATCTTTAAATACGGTCATCAAAGGCGTTTTAGAAAAGGGAGATCATGTAATAACTTCTAAACTGGAACATAATTCTGTGCTTAGACCGCTTGAGCGCTTAAAAACTGAGAAAGAGATAACAGTTGATTATATTGAATTTAATCCTAAAACAGCAGAAATCGAATATCAGAGTTTAAAGAATGCTGTTAAAAATAATACAAAATTAATTATTATTTCTCATGCTTCAAATGTTTTAGGAACAGTCAATAATCTGCAGCGGATTGGAGAAATTGCGGCAGCAGAAGATATATTATTTTTGGTTGATGCAGCTCAAACAGCCGGCGTTATTCCAATAGATGTAGATAAAATGAAAATAGATTTTTTGGCAGTTCCTGGGCATAAATCTCTCTTTGGACCACCAGGTATTGGTGCTCTGTATGTCAGAGATCATGAGCTGATCAGACCTCTAAAAGAAGGGGGAACCGGCACAAATTCTTTAAGTGTTCAGCAGCCAAAAATAATGCCTGATTATCTAGAAGCCGGTACACTTAATACTCCGGGAATTATTGGGCTGGGAGCAGGGATAGAGTTTATTCAAACTGAGGGCTTAAAATTAATTCACCAGCAAGAAATGAGATTACTAAAAAAGTTAATCAATGGTTTGAAAATACTGCCTGAGATAAAGATTTACGGAAAAAAAGATATTGATAATAGAACTGCTGTAACAGCTTTTAATCTGGCAGCTTTAAGTTCTAATCAGCTTGCTTTTAAATTACAGCATGAGTATAATATTCAGCTTCGGGGTGGACTGCACTGTGCACCATTATTACATAAATTTTTAGGGACAGATAATCAGGGAATGCTGCGCCTCAGCCCCGGTTATTTTAACACTGAAGCTGAAGTAGACGAATTTTTAAATATATTAGAGACAATTATTTGATTGGCCATTTGCTCGATAAGGCAGTTAAAGGTGAAAAAGGAGTTAAAATAGAATGGAAATAAACAATGAAGAAAAAGAAAAATTAATTTTGTTTCAGTCAACTCATCATTCAATTAAAGCAAAAAATATATTTTCCAAGCACAAAATTGAATTCAGAATGCAGGCTGTTCCGCCAGTGATTTCAAGTGATTGTGGCTCAGCAATTATGACTAAAATGGAGCTTGATGCTTTAAAAGCATTATTTGATAAAAACAATATTTTGGTTGAAGCTATTTATAGTTTGAGCAGCCAAAGTGAAAAAAAAGAATATAAAAAAATTTATAGTTCAGATTGGGAGGTAGAATAAATGTATGATGTCAGTATTATAGGGGCTGGAGTTGTTGGTTCAGCAATTGCTAGAGAGCTTTCAAAGCATGATCTTAAGGTGGTTTTAGTTGAAAAGGAATCTGATGTTTCCACAGGTGCCTCAAAGGAAATGAGCTTTATCAGGATTTGAACGACAAATTACATTTTGGTTATAAAAAAACTGGTGGAGGTTAAAATAAACTTGACAATAATACTTTATATTGCTATAATATGAATGAGTATTCATTCAAGGAGTTGATTTATAGTGCCCCAAAATAATCGGAATAAAATAAAAAAAGCAGCAGTTGAGGTTATATCGAAAAAAGGTTTTTTTAATACTAGAATGCAGGATATAGCTGATGAAGCAGGTCTTGCTGTTGGCACAATCTATAATTATTTTTCCAGCAAAGATGAAGTATTATCATATATATTTAAAAATGAAATGCAGAGAAGAATGGAATATATGTCAGAACTAAAAAAAGAAAATTTAACAATTAAAGAGTTTTTAAATAAATTTTTAACAAGACATTTTTCTCTTTTAGCAAAAAATCCACATTTAGGTCGAGTTCTTGTCCGCGAAAAAGATTTTTCTAGAGGAGAAGAAAGTGGGAAAATAAAAGAACATATGAATTCTATGATCGATATGTTGGAGATGATTTTTGAGATTGGTGTTAAAAGAAAAGAAATTAAAGGCATAAATACTCATTTAATGGCTGTCTATTTTTTTGGTTCGATGCAGGGAATTATTGAATATGCTTTAACTGAACCGGAAATGGAGCTTTTAGAGTCTGCACCAGATTTTATTTTAGCCAGAATTAATAATATTTTTATGTAATTTACTCAAACTTCCACTTGCAAAAGGGTTATTTATGTGCGAAGTTTGAGTAAATTAAATTTGTGTGAGCTGTATCACGGCAGTAAGCAAAGTAAAGTGCTATACTGCAACTAGTGAATGAGTAATCATTCATATTAGCTATTTATAATATAGTAATTAAAAATATTTATTAAAATGAAAGGAATGATTTTTGTGGAAATTATTAAATTAAGTGAGTTAGAAGGAAATAAGAATAAAAGAGGTGTTATTGCTAAGGCAGTACTAAAACATGATAATGCTCAGGTTATGAACCTTATTTTATCTGAAGGTGATGTTGTTCCAGCTCATCAGGTACCTGTAGATGTATTTTTCTACATTAAAGAAGGGAAAGGAACTTTAAGAATTGGTGACGAATCAAGTGTAGTTGAAGCAGGAACAATTGTAACCTGTCCTCCAAATACTGAAATGGAATTAAAAGCTGACCAGGGAGAAAAATTTGAAGTCTTAAATGTTAAAACTCCATCTCTATAATAAGAATTTTTAATTAGAATCAAGAAAGTAGATAAAGCCGGCTGTGAAAGCAGCTGGTATCTTATTCACATTATATGAATGAATATTCATTCATTGCAGGGGAGAGATTAAAATGTTCAAAAAGATCTTATCCATATTTTTAATACTAACAGCAGCTCTATTAATTACTTTGACTGTTTCAGCTGCTGAGTCAGCTTTGAATCTACAGGAATACTTAGAACAGTCTCTAACTAAAAATGAAGAAGTTAAAGAAGCTGAGATGAATTTAGAGGCTAAAGAAATTGCTTTAGTAAAAGAAAAAGCAGAACAGGAAGTACGTCCTTCACCACTCTTTTTAGAAAAAGCTAAAACAGAGCTTGAAATAGCAGCAAAAAACTTAGAAATTACTAAAGATCATGTAACCACAAATTTAATTAACGATTTTTTTAACTATTATAAAGCAAAAAACTCTATAGTTATTCATCAGAAGTATCAAAAGATTTTAGAAGAAGAATTAGAAAATATCGAAGAAAAATATGAACAGGGTATTTTAATTAAAAGTGATTTAATGCAGGCAGAAGTTGAATTAAAAACTGCAGAAAGCAACCTAAAAGCAGCTGTTAATAATAAAAAGAGGGCTGAATTTAAAGTGAAACAGAACTTAAAGATGGAACTTGAAGATCAGCTGCAGCTAAATTTCAAAGAAGATAAACTAAAAAAATGGCAGTTAGAAGAAAACTTAAAAGAACTTTTTGAAACTGCTTTAAAGAAAAGAATTGAAGTTAAAGAGGCAGAGGCAAATAAAGAACTTCAGAAAATAAACTATCATCTTGCTGCCAAAGATTACAGCTCCGATTTAGATGAAAAAGAAGCGAAAAATAAACTTGAAAATGCTGAAAACCAGCTGGAATTAATTAAAGATAAAATAAAACTTGAGGTTAATGATAAATATCTTGATCATCAGGACAGCATTGCAGAAATTGAGCGTTATCAGAAATTAATAGAAAGTTTTGAAGAAGCTCTAAGAGTTAAAAAGTTATATTTTGAAGAAGATTATATCACTGGGACAGAGCTTTTGGAAACTCAGGTTGATCTTTACCAGAGTGAAATAAATTATGCGCATGCTCAGATAGATTATTATTTAAGCCTGGCTGAATTATACTTGAGCACAGGTGATTTTAAGGAGGCGTTAAATTATGAAAACAAATAAGATTATCATTAGTTTATTATTAGCAGCCAGCCTCCTTTTATCTTTAACTGTTTCGGCAGCAGAAATTGATTTAAATACAGTTTTAGGATCTGTTCTAAAAAATAATAATACCCTCCAGGCGGCCAGAGAAAAATTAAAAGCAGCTGAAATGCAGAAAGAATCTGCTGAGACAATAATGAATTCAAAATTGAAGGGAGAACTTGCCTGGCAGGATGAGGAGTTAACAGATGACGGAGATATTTTCACAACAATTGAGTACAGTAAATTTCTAGCTGAATCTTCGGGTACAGAAGCTCAATTAGGTAAGGCAGAGCTTAAATATTATATTGCAGAATTAGAATTTAATAAAAAAAGAGAAGAAGTTTTAGAAAATGTGATTAAACAGTATTATAATCTTTTGAAAATAGAATCGCTAGTAAGTAACCAGAAGCAGGCAGTAAAAGAAGCAGAGGCTGTCTATCAGGATGCTGAAAAAAGGTTTGCTGATAATTTAATAACCAAGGCAAAACTTTTAAGAATGGAAATAAATTTAGCGAAAAACAAAGAAAAAATGCAGAGTATAGAAAATGATAGAATAAAAGCTAGAGATCAATTTGCCTTACTAACAGGTATAGATATAGCTCAGCAGAGTTTAAAAGATAATAATTTAATTAAGGCTCAGGCTAATCTTCAGTTTAAAAAAGATGAACTTTTAAAATTGGCCTATCAAAATAGAACTGACTATCAGATTCAGCAGCTGAATTCAGATCTAAAAAAGAAAGATATTCAGTACCTTAAAGCTGAAGATGATCCTGTTTTTTCACTGGGGGGAGAATATGTTTTTGAGGACGGCAAAATCAAGACTTCTCTTAACAGTAAACACCAATTTAATTTAAGCGGCAGTGCTGATACAAGAGACCAGAATGAGAAATATATTTCCTTAAAAGAACTGCAGCTGCTGGATGAAAGCGAATGGAAAGTTACAGCTGCTTTAAGCTATGAATTTTCCGACGGTGGCCAAACTAAAGCAGAAATCAAGGCTGCAGAAGCGGGAATCAAAGAAAGTGAAATTAACTTAGATAATCTTGAGTCTGAAATAAGAATTGAACTTTCAAGCTTATTAAGAGAACTGGAATTAACTAAACTTAATTTAGAAACAGCAGCTAAGAATTTAAAAAGAGCTAAATTAGAATATCAGAGCACAAAAAATAGATATCAAATGGGGGCAGTAATTGAAAGTAATTTAATTTCGGCTCAGAGATTGTTAAGTGATGCAGAAACAGATTTAACTGCTGCAAAATATGCCGTGCAGTTAAAAAAGACAGAAGTTTTGGCTGCAGTAGAAAATATATATAAGAGCTTTACTGCAGGAGTATTAGGAGGTAATAGTAATGAATAAAAAAACAAAAATGGCCTTAACTATCCTGCTGATAATAGCTATTGGTGCTGGAGCTTTAATCTTTATCAGAGAGCTTAAAAATAGGGAGCCTCAGGTAGCTAAAGAGGAAGATTTGGGAGCAGCGGTGGAAACAGCTGAGGTTCAGAAAGGTGATTTTGAAATAATTTATAATTATAGTGGTACTGCAGAATATGCAGGCAAAAGAAAAATTTCTTCCCAAATCGGGGGAGAGATAATAAATATTTATGTTAGAGAAAGTCAAAAAGTAGAAAAAGGAGATCTTCTGGCTAGAATTGATGATCAAGAGCTAAAAAATAATCTCAGTTCGGCAGAGACTGCTGTTAGAGAAGCAGAAATTGCTTTGAAGAAAGCTGAATTAGCTAAAGATATATCAAGAAATAATTTAGCGGAGAGTAAAGCAGCTATAAAAGAAGCAGAGAGCAATTATTCTCAGTGGCAGAGTGATTATGAGCGAGATAAAAAACTTTATCAAAAAAATGCCATTGCAAAAGCTAAGTTTGAACAGACTAAAACTCAGTTTCAAAAAGCTGCAGCTCAACTTGAAAGAGTACAGGCAACTCTGTCCAGTGCAAAAAAATCAGTAGAAATTGCTGGCTTAGATGTTGAAACTACAGTCGAAAGGTTGAAAAAGTCAAGAAATGAGCTTGAAAATGCCAGACTAAAATTTAAGGATACAGAAATTAGATCTCCAATTAGTGCTGAAATTGTCAACGAATTTGCAGAAGTAGGAGAAGTTACAGCAGCTGGTCAGCCTCTTTTTGAAATAGCAAAAAGCGACAGGGTTGAAATAAAAATACAGGTGGGGATGAGTGATCTCAATCAATTAAAGATTGGCACTAAAGCTTTAATTTCTTCTCCTGCTCTTGAGCAAAAAGAATTTAAGGCAGTGATTTCTAAGATCGGCTCAACTGCCGACTCTAAAAGCAGAACTACTGAAGTAACTTTAAAATTAAAAGAAAATATTAATCTAAAAGATGGGGCCTTTGTTTCTGCGGCTTTAATAGCGGAAGGGCTAACCGATGTCTTGATTGTTCCAGAGAAAGCAATTTTTAACTATCAAGCAGCTTCCCATGTTTATTTAATAAAAGACGGTAGAGCAGTGAGACAAAAAATTGAAACAACAGTTACTAATGGTTATCAGACTGTTGTCACCTCTTTTCTCTCTGAAGGGGATCAGATAGCAGTGACTAATCTCAATGATCTGCAGGATAAGACTAAGGTCTATTTATCTGAGCAGGAAAATGGAGATGATTAATTATGACATTAGTAGATTTTGCAGTTGAAAAAAAATATACAACAATTGCTGCAGTTTTTGCAGTTGTCCTCCTGGGTTTAGCAGCACTTATAACTTTAAATATTCAGCTAAATCCTGATACAGAGCCGGTTGTAGTCAGTATTCAGACTCAATATAGCGGAGTAAGCGCTTCTGATATTGCTGAGCAGATAAATGAGCCCTTAGAAGAAGAACTGGGAAGTATAGAAGGGGTCGAAAGTATCAGTTCTGATGCAATGGAGGGGGTATCTTTAGTTAGTGTTGAGTTCGACTATGATAAAGATATTAATACTGCAGCAGTAGATGTTCAAAATGTAGTTAGTAAAATCAGAAATGAGCTGCCTCAGGATATAGAAGAACCCCAGATCCAAAAATTTTCAAAATCTGATCGACCTATCTTAACTCTGGCAGTTACCGGGCCTCGTAGTGATACAGAACTGAGGACTTTGGCCGATAATCAGCTAAAAAATAGACTGCAGCTGATTAGAGGAGTGGCCAGTGTAGATGTCTATGGTGGGAAGGAAAGAGAAATCCAGATAAATGTTGATCGCAATGCTCTGGCAGCCTATAATATACCAATTTCGCTGATAACTAAAAGATTAGATGAGGAAAACATTAACTTTCCCGGTGGTAGATTAACAACAAATGAACAGGAATATCTGCTGCGGACAGTAGGAGAATATGAAAATTTAGAAGAAATTAAAAATCTGATTATAAGTTCAACTCTTCAGGGTAAAATTTATTTAAAAGATTTAGCAGCTGTTAAAGACAATTTCGCTGAAATAAGAAGTAAATTTAGAGTTGAAGGTCAAGAAACTGTAGCCTTAAACATTTTAAAACAGCAGGACGCAAATACTGTTCAGGTGGTTGATAATGCCAAAGAAACTATATCTGAGCTGGAAAATGAATATCAGGATTTGAATTTCAAGATTACAGAAGATCAGTCAGAATTTGTTAAGCTGGCTATTAATAATATGGCTAGCACACTTTTTATTGGAATTATCTTAACAATTATAGTAATCTTTTTATTCCTAGAAAATTGGCGTAGTACACTGGCAGTTTCAATTTCTATTCCAACAACATTTGTCTTAACTCTGGCTTTAATGAAGGGCTTTGACTTAAGCTTAAATACTGTTACAATGACTGGGCTTATTCTTTCAATTGGAATGTTAGTTGATAATTCAATAGTTGTAATTGAAAATGTAACCCGTCATTTTGAAGAGCTTGGCAAACCAGCTTTTAAGGCAGCAGTTGAAGGAACAAATGAGATGATACTGGCTGTAATAGCCGGAACAACAACTTCAATGATTGTTTTGGTTCCAGTTATGTTTATTGGTGGTTTTGTGCAGCAGATGTTTAGACCACTTTCGATGACTCTATTATTTGCCTGGACTGGTTCAGTTATTAGTTCATTTACAATTGTACCACTTGTTTTATCCCTTGTTTTAAAGGCGGAAGAGGACAAAAGATCTCTGAAAATATTTACAGTTTTTAAAAAGATAGCAGCTCTATTTACTAAATTATTAGATAGTTCTAGAGAATATTATCTTAAGCTGCTGGAAAAATCTTTAAATAACAGAGCAATTGTAATTACAATTGCTGTGGTGATTTTAATAGTGACCTTAAGTTTGATTCCTTTAATTGGATCTGAGATGACACCAGTTATGGATAGCGGTCAGAGTTATATTTCTATAGAAACAGAGGCCGGGTCATCACTTGCTAAAACTGAAGAAGTAGCAAAAAAAGTTGAAAAGATTGCAGCAGATGTACCTGAATTATTAATTTATTCAACTCAGCTTGGTTTTGAGCCGGGAGCGAGTACACAAGCAACAACAGGTGCCAATGGGGTTCAGCAGGCATTTATGTCTCTAACCTACGAGGATCGAAACAGCCGAAAGCGATCAATCTGGGAAATACAGGATGGACTGAGAAGTGAAATAGCTAAAGTTCCAGGTATTAAAGCCTATGTAGTAGAAGAGGCAGGAGCAACATCCGTGTCCACAACTCAGGCTCCCTTAGTAATCAGGTTAAGCGGAAAAGACCCGAAAATCTTATATGACTTTGCTGAAGGTCTGGCAGAACAAATTAAAAAGGTACCAGGAGCTGTAAATATTAACCTGCGTTGGGCACTTGACAGTCCTGAGTACCATCTTAAAATAAATCGTGAAAGAGCAGCTGAGCTGGGTTTAAGCACTAAAGAAATATCTCAGCAGATATCAGCTTCAGTTGATGGTATGGACGCAAAAGAAGAATTTAATCTTGCCGGTCAGGATGATCTGAATATCTTAGTTAAATATAAAGATGAGCAGATGTTTCATAAAAATGATTTAGAAAATTTGATAATTGTTAGTTCTGAAGGGAAAAGTTTGGCTTTAAGAGAGCTGGCCGAGATTAAAGTAATTGAAGGTCCCAATTTAATCAGCCGAGAAAATATGCAGTATACCCTTGATATTTTAGGTTTTAGTAAGGATAGAGCCTTAAGTAAAGTTAACAAGGATATTAAAGCTGTAATTAATCAATATCAACTTCCAACTGGGTATACGGCTCAGGTCACAGGACAGCAGGATGATATGAATGATGCTCTAACAAGACTGGCAGTAGCTTTAGTTTTTTCAGTAGCATTTATTTATCTACTTTTAGTTTCTCAGTTTAAGTCCTTAATTCATCCGATTACAATTATGATTTCACTGCCGCTGGAACTTGTTGGTGTGGTAGCAGCCTTAGTTCTGACCAATACCTATCTTTCGATGCCGGCCATGATGGGACTGATTTTACTTTCCGGTATTGCTGTTAATGATGCTATTCATTTAATTGACTTTGTTATTGAAGCAGAAAAAGGAGGAAAAGAAACCAAAGCAGCAATTTTAGAAGGTGCCAGATTGAGATTTAGACCTATTTTAATGACAACATTCTCTACTCTTGCCGGCATGACACCACTGGCTTTAGAGTTAGCAATAGGTACTGAACAGTATTCACCATTGGCTAAAGTTGTAATGGGTGGTTTATTTTCTTCAACTATGTTACTTTTAATTTTTGTCCCGGTTATTTATAGTTTATTTGAAGATTTGAAGAGAAAAATTTACAACTAAAATTTATAACTGGAGCTGCTAGAAATTAAAATATCGCTTTTGATTTATCCCCTTTCAACAGTAATCAGATGGAGCAATCAAATTCTGATCTGTGAACAGGGGATTTTCAGTTAGGGAAGCAGTTAAAAGTAATGATTTTGGTATGATAGGGGCGTCAAAAAATTTTATTGAGCGTCATTATTAATGTGAGATTGAGATAGCAAAACCCGGCCCGATTAAAGGCTGGGTTTAATAATTTTAATCAAAATTTGGGTAACCGGGATCAATTAAGCGGTTATTTTGATCCAATAGCTCCATTTCTCGAGCTGCATCAATTGGGAAGTCCCAGTCGAAGATCTCTAAGTTATTTTTAAGATGAGCTTTAGAACTTGCTTTAGGAATAACTGCAATATTTTTCTCAACCAGCCACCTTAAAGCCAGCTGTGCAGGAGATTTATCGTATTTTTCTCCCAGTGATTTTAAGACGCTATTTTCAAATACTTCTCCCTGGGCCAGCGGAGCATAAGCAGTTAGAATAATATCATTTTTGAAAGCAAAGTCTAAAAGTTCTTTTTGATAAAGAGTCGGGTGAAATTCTACCTGATTAACAGTTATTAAATCAGGATAAGCAGCTAAGGCTTTTTTGAGAAGTGGAATAGTAAAATTGCTGACTCCGATATTTTTAGCTTTACCAGCTTCTTTTAATTCTTTCATTGCTTTTAAAGATTCTTCAACCGGAACTTCTGGACTGGGCCAGTGAATTAAAAGCAGGTCAAAATATTTTAGATCAAGTTCATTTAAGAGGCGAGAGGCAGTCTTTTTTAGCTGTCTATATTCTAAATCTTCACTCTGGATTTTAGAAGTAATAAACAAATCTTCACGCCTTACATCAGATTCATTTAATGCTTCAGCAATCGCTCTGTGATTTCCATACATGTCAGCAGTGTCTACCTGTCGGTAGCCCAGCTCGAGAGCTTCTTTTACTACTTGAGTACATTCTTTACCTCGTAAACCTGAGGTCCCTAATCCCAGTGCAGGCATTTTATTTCCATTTTTCAGTTCAAATTCTTTCATTTAAATCACCCTTTCTAATTAATATTTCTCATCAATATTATATAGGATCCAATAAGATGCAGCCATTAATTATTTAACATCAAAAGGTAAATTAATTTTTTTAATCAGTTAAATAGCTTGATTCAAATACTTTAATGCGATAAAATAAGCCAAAGATATCATTTGTTTATAACTTTTATTTTAGTTTAAAAAATTTATTTTAGTTTAAAAAAATAGGAGTTTGAAATAAGACAATTTTGTGAAGTAGAGGAGTGAGCAGATGAAAAAAGTTAGTATAATTGGAGCTACCGGTTATGTTGGGATAGAGCTAATGCGGCTTCTGCATCAGCACTCAGAAGTTAAAATTAAGGATTTGATCTCTAAGAGCAGTGCCGGTCAGAGATTAACTGATTTATACCCACAGTTTAGAGGTTCAGAACTAAATAATTATCAATTAAAGGCGATGGAAGATTTTCAAGCTGAAGCAAGTGATTTAATTTTTACAGCTCTGCCCCATGGAGTTTCGCAGAATATTGTAGGCGAGCTTTCTGGTAAAGGTGCAAAAATAATTGATTTGAGTGGAGATTTTCGCTACCATGATTTAGATATTTATGAAGAATGGTATGGAGTTAAGCATAAACACCCTGAGCTGGCAGCAGAAGCTGCTTATGGGCTGGTGGAATTAAACCGTGAACAGATAAAAAAAGCAGATTTAGTGGCCAATCCTGGCTGTTATGTAACTGCATCACTGCTGGGGATTTTACCAATGCTGAGTTTTTCTAAAGCAGATTTAAGCTCTATAATTATTGATGCTAAATCAGGTGTTAGCGGAGCCGGACGCAGTTTAAAAGAAAATCTGCTGTTTACAGAAACTCATAACAGCATGAAGGCCTACAGCCCTGCTGTTCATAGACATAGCTCGGAGATCGAATATATTGCAAATCAGTTTTTAAAGGGAGAGTATGATTCTGATTTAAAGACTTTTAATCCAGCAGATATTTCAACTGGTGCAGACAGAGCTCAAATTTTATTTACACCTCACTTGGTTCCGATTAAAAGAGGAATTTTAGCAACTATTTATCTTAATTTGAAGGAGTCAAGTTCTGAGGCAGAGATTTTAGAACTATTTCAGCAGGCTTATAATGAAGAAGAATTTGTCCAGGTGCTGGCAGATCAGCTGCCGGAAATTAAAAATGTTGCCGGTTCAAACTTTGCCCAAATTGGTTTTAAATATGATCAGCGTACAGCAAGATTAATTATTGTTTCTGTTATTGATAACATGCTCAAGGGAGCAGCAGGTCAGGCAGTACAGAATATGAATTTGATTTTTGGTTATCCAGAAAACACAGGACTTAAAGCAACAGCTTTATTTCCCTAAATTTAACATTATTTTCTAAGTAGTGAGGAGGAGAGTAAAATAGAGAAATTAATCGAAAAAGCAAATGTTTTAATTGAAGCTTTACCTTATTTTAAAGACTTTTTTGGTAAGACTTTTGTGATCAAATATGGCGGCAGTATTATGGCTGATGCGGAATTGAAAGAAAAATTAATTGAAGATATTACCCTGCTTAAATATGTGGGAATCAATCCTGTGGTTGTCCACGGTGGTGGCCAGGCAATTAATAAAACTCTGGACCGTTTAAATATTGAATCTAATTTTATTGATGGACTCAGAGTTACAGATAAAGATACTATGGAAATTGTCGAAATGGTGCTTTCAGCCCAAATTAATAAAGAAATTGTCGCTTTGATGAATAAAATGCAGGCTAAGGCAGTAGGTATTTCAGGTAAAGATGGCAGTTTAATTAGAGCCAAAAAGAAAGAATTTAGTGACCCGGCAAAAGATTTAGGTTTTGTAGGAGAAGTTGATCAGATCAATCCTGAATTAGTAGAAAAATTAATTGAAGACGGTTATATTCCTGTAATTGCTCCGGTGGGAGTTAATGAAAAAGGGGAAACTTTAAACATTAATGCAGATAGTGTTGCCGGCGAATTAGCAGCAGCTTTGAAAGCAGAAAAGTTAATTTATCTGACAGATGTTGACGGTATCCGCTATGATGCAGAAGATGAGAGCACCAGAGTTTCTCAGCTGAAATTCAGTGAAATCAAAGAATGGATTGCAGATGGAAAAATTAAAGGTGGTATGCTGCCCAAGGTTGAAGGATGTATGCAGGCAGTAGAGAGTGGTGTTATTAGAACTCATATTTTAAATGGACTTGTAGCTCATCCACTTTTGTTAGAAATTTTTACTGATCAGGGAGTAGGAACAATGATTTTAAAAGATTAATTTGATTGAATTTAGTTTGAGAAATATTTTTAATTTAATAATTTAAGAGAAGAAGGGAGCAGATAGAAGATGGAAATAAATGAAATTGTAGAAATGGATCAAAAACATTTTATGAATGTTTACAGCGGCAGATACCCGCTTTATGTGGAAAAAGCTGAGGGAATAAAAATATACAGTAAAGATGGTAAAGTCTATCGGGATTTTTTAGCTGGGATTGGTGTTAATGCATTAGGTTACAGCAACCAGCGTTTTAAAGATGCTTTAAAAGATCAGATTGATAAAATTATTCACTGTTCAAACCTCTATTACATAGAACCTCAGGCTGAATTGGAGAAAAAGCTCTGTCAAAATTCATGTTTTGACCGTATATTTTTTGCTAACAGCGGTTCAGAGGCAAATGAAGGTGCTTTAAAGCTGGCCCGTAAATATTTTAAGAAAAAAGGGAGTAATAAGTTTGAAACAATAACAGCAGATAAATCTTTTCACGGTAGAACAATGACAACAGTTACAGCAACTGGACAGGATAAGTATAAAGAGCCATTTACTCCACTGCCGGAGGGCTTTTCTACAGTACCTTTTAATGATCTGGAAGCTTTAAAAGAGGCAGTAACTGATAAAACTGCTGCTATCATGCTGGAACCTATTCAGGGAGAAGGCGGAATTTATCCAGCAGAACAGGAGTATTTAGAAGGGGTACGGCAGCTCTGTGATCAAAAAGATATTCTATTAATCTTTGATGAGGTTCAATGTGGGATAGGTAGAACTGGTGAACTTTTTGCATATCAAAATTATGGTGTTGAAGCAGATATAATCACTCTGGCCAAAGCCTTAGGTGGTGGAGTTCCAATTGGGGCATTTATGGCTAAAGAAGAGGTGGCTTCTGCTTTTGAACCCGGCGATCATGGTACAACTTTCGGCGGCAATCCACTGGCAACTAGAGCTGCTTCCGAAGTTATTGATATTATGCTGGAATCTAAATTTTTAGAAGCTGTCAAAGAAAAAGGTGCCTATTTGAAAGCAGAATTAGATAAACTAGTTGCTGAAAATGATAATTTAATTGAAACAAGAGGTAAGGGGTTAATGCTGGCTTTAGAGTTCGATGATGATCTCTCAGCAAAAGACATTACTGATAAACTTTTCGAAAGAGGTTTTTTAGTTAATGCTGTCAAAGAACATACCTTACGTCTTTTACCACCTTTAGTAGTAGAAAAGGAAGATATGGATCTGCTTATTAAAAATATTAAAGAAATAATCACAGAAATTTAGAGTTAAATTAGCTTTAAATAAATTGTTTATTCTGCTATAATTATAAAGAGATGAAACTAAATTTAAATAAAAAATGATTGAGCTCCAGAAGCTTTTTAGCTTGATGGAGCTTTATTATTGCATACTTCTAGTCTGATAGAGAAAGGTTGGTTAAAAAAATGAATAAGAGATTAAAAGGTTTAAAAGATAGTGTAGCAAAAAGAAGAGAAAAAGATACAGTTCGTTCTTATAGTATCGGCAGGAACGAAGCCTGTCCCTGCGGCAGCGGCAAAAAATTCAAAAAATGCTGTGCCCGCAATAATCCAGATAAAAGTATTGAAGAATATTTTGACGCAGTAAAAAAAGCAGAAAAAGAAGAAGAGGTAGTTGATTTATTAAAAGAAGCGGTTAAAAATTATCCTCTAGAACACAGATTTTTACTGCCGCTAATAGTTTATACACTGCAGAGCAATAATTATCAGCAGGCGGGAAAATATCTTAAACATGCCTGGCAGCTGATGGGAACAGAACTAGATGAAGCCTTTATTTCTCCTCTAGTCAATATTATGCTGGAGCAGGAAGAAATTGATGAAGCTGAGGCGCTTGTTCGAGAAGCCTTAGAGGCTAAAGGGGAAAGTATTCCACTTTTAATTGCCTTAGCCGAAGTTTATAAAAAAGGACAGAACTTCCAGCGTGTTAATGATATTATTGATCGAGCAATGCAGATTGATTCTGATAATTTACAGCTGATTATTTTCCGCCTGGAAACTTTAATGGATTTAGATGATGTGGTAAGTGCGCTCAGCCTCTTAAAAAAACATTACGAGCAGTTAAAAGAGTATAAGCAGATGAGGGTAATTTCGTTTCTAGATGATTTTATAAAAGAAAGATTTAATTTAGCTGAAAATAAAGAACTTAAGCAAAAAGAAGCATTAGCTCAGGCAGCAGAAATTTTTAATGTTTTTCAGCAGCTTGATAATCTCAAAATGAGTTCTGCTGAATCTGAGGGAAGAGAGTTATTAAATGAGATTAAAGATCTACCACCTAAAAATTCTCAGATTGCTCTTGATATTCTGGCCCGCTATTTAGCAGCTGAATTATACGATGATTTCAGAAATTTTGCAGAAGAATTGGAAGCTGATCATTTAAGAAATCCAGACTTTTTAAGACTATTATTTTTAGCAGATTATCAGCAGGGTAATTTAAACGAAGCTGAAGAAAAAATAAAAACTGCCTTCACCATAGAAAAAAATAGAAAAGATGGACATTTTCATAATTGGCAGGTAGCTTCTGATTATCTAAGATTTTTAGTAGAGTATGGTGAAAATCAAGAGTTAGCTAAATTTGTTGAAGACTTCGCTGGTCTGCTGGGGGAAGATGACAATCTCTTAGCAAGTCTAATGATGTTAATTGAAAGCGAAGAGGCCAGAAATCACCAAAAGAATCTTTTAGAAAGTCTGCTGGAACTAATCGAGGCTGATTTAATTGACCAGATTCAGAGAAAAGACATTTATAATAATCGACTCTTCATTAGTTTATCTGCCCTTGATGGGGAAGAAACAATTTATGATAAGGGAAGAGATATTACAACTCAGGAATTAAAGGATGTTATCGGTGAAGTAGAAGCGGCCGATATTGATAGTCCAGCTTTAAGTTATGCAAAGTTAAGACTTTTAAAATATCAGTCTAATCTTGAAGATGATCAAAAAGAAAATTTACTGCAGGAAGTTAAAGAAGCAGCTGTAGAAAGTTATTTTGATACTGTTGCTTATTACGAAACCATTTTGAGATTTGATGATCCAGCACCTATTTTAACAGAAATTCCTTATGGTAAGTTTTTAGATGATGAGTATCTAGATTTTTATAGGCTGGTTGCTGCTTTAAAATTAAATTATTATGAAATGGGAACTGAGCTTTTTCACCGTCAGCTCTTAAAAGAAAGCAAAAACAATAAGGTGATGAGTTATCTGGTTAGACTGCTGCGTTACTTTAAGCAGGATAGCTTAATTGAACACTTCAGAGCAATGGAAGTAGACGAAGTAATAATTAATTATTTAAAGAAACTTTCTGAAAGAAGATAATCGATAAGAAGATAATAATTTTTTGCAGATTCAGAAAATAATTTAAGAAAATTTTCCTAAATCACTTGTCATTTAAGTTGATAATTATTATAATATAGCTATAACAGCTGGGACAGAAACTTTTTTCGAGAGCTGTACCCTTTTATCAAGGCTGTTAAATACAATAAGTTTAGTCCACCTGGATCAATGGACTGGGATGGGAGGAAAAGAAAATAAAACTCAAAACAAGACAGATCGTAATTGCTGGTATGCTGGGGGCTATTTCTATCATTTTAGGTGCTACAGGATTGGGGTTAATACCCTGGCCGAGTGCAGCTGGTCATGCAACAATAATGCATCTTCCGGCTATTTTAGGGGGAGTTATCGAAGGGCCTATAGTTGGTTTGTTAATTGGATTAATTTTTGGAGTCTTTAGTTTTCTCAGAGCAACAAATCCAATTTTCGCTGATCCAATTATAGCCATACTGCCGAGACTCTTTATTGGTATAGCTGCTTATTATGCTTATCGCTCAACAAAAAATATCAATCAGAGCACTTCTTTAATTTTAGCAGGAGCAGTGGGAACTATAGTCAATACTGCAGGAGTTCTAACTTTGGCTGTTATCAGAGGATATCTACCCTTAAGTGCAGCTTTAGCAGTAGCAGCAACAAATGGTATTCCAGAAATAATCGTAGCTGCTGTATTTTCTTTAATTATCGGTAAGGCTTTAATTAATTTTCAACAAAATACTTAGAATAAAAAACACTGAGGTTAGATAAATTTAGCTTCAGTGTTTTTCAGGTTTGTGGACAGTTGTGTAAAGGCTTTATAACTAAATTAAAGTATTCACATATACTTTTGACTTAGCCTCTCTTCTTAATGTATAATATAATATATAGATAAGATAAATATACTCCATTTGGGCTTGAGAGGAGGAGTTAAAAATGAAAGATAAGCAGAGAATTAAAGAAGTACTGGAAAATACAGAAATTTTGCTTGAACCAGATGATTTAATTTCTACTGATCATGATACAACTCTCCACTATTATGTGCTCAGCAAGCCATATTATTTAGATGAATTTCCGGATGAGGGTCCAGAAACTAAGGTTAGAGAAGGAAAAATAACCTGGGAGAAGCCCAAGCTTTTAACTCCGGATTACATGATAAACATGAGCGGCTTTAGTGGTGAAGCAAAGGAAGCAATGCAGATGATTGCAAGTGATAATCCTGATCTTGCTGGATTACTTTATAAAATGAATTATCGTAAAGAGTCAATCAGCACCTTTACCATCAGCAGAGAATTAGAAAAGGCTGAAGCTGAAATAAGAGATAAAATTGACCAAGATGATGACAAAGATGATAATTTAACTGTAATTATTAAAGGTGTAGATGAACTTTGGGATGTTTCATTAATGAAGTTTATTCAGAATCTAGTGGTGAAAAGTGCCTATAAATCACAGCTTCCTGATTACGAGGAAAAAGGATTTTTAAGTACTGATGATCAGGGATATTCTGTAGTTACCAGAAATCTCGAAGGACTGCCAATTGCAGCCAGTGAAGAGATCGAAAAAATGTTTGAGATGGTTAAAAACGGTGATGAAGATCCTTCAAGATTAAAAAAGGAGCTTGATCGCTGGGGAGTTTTTAATGCATATCAAGATAGATTTTTTGATCTGTTTAGGGAGGACTGATAATTATGAAAAGTGCTTATGAAAAGGCTATGGAACGAGCAGATGAAGTTTATGGAGCTGAGGCTGATAATGTCAATTCTTTAGAAATTAGAGAAAATTTAAAGAAAATTATGGCACCATTTTTTAAAGAAGAGATGGACGCTGAGGCTTTGTGGCATGAATTAGAAGATAAAGATGAAGCTTATTTAAAAGAAGCTCAACTGATGTTAATTGAATCAATTGGACTTCGCAATTCTTCGGAACAAATTAAAAGAAGAAAAGAGGCAGTTGTTGCTGTTGAATCACTTAAAGAAAGTGGAAACAGTACCTTTTTTGAAAAACAGTTTACACAGGCTCAGAGCCTGCAGCAGCAGTATCAAACTCAGAAGAAACAGCTTGATGAACAGGTAAAACAGCATTTAGAACAAGCACAGTCTCAGGGACAGGGCCAGAACCCCTTAGCTGCTGCACAAAATAGAAATGCTGACGGCCAAAATGGAATGAATGCTCAAATGAGACAGCAGCTGGCCCAGAAAGTATCAGAGTTTCAGGAAGGCTATAATAAGCGATTCAATCAATTAATAGAAAAAATGAAAGCTGAAATTGAATAAGAAAAATATTAAATATTATATTTAATAGTTGAAGCAGCAAACTGAACTTAATATTTCTAATACTAGATATCTAAATCCGACCACTTTGTGTCGGATTTTTTGCTTTAAAAGTCAAAATAAAAAGGGAAAATTTGATTAAGCGAGAATAGTATATATAAGTAATAGGAGCAAAGGGGTGTGGGATTTTGATTAAAAATATTATTTTTGATTTGGGAAATGTGCTTTTAGATTTTGATCCTGAGCAATATTTAATAGATTTGAATTATCAAGGAAAAATAAAAGAAAAATTAAAATCAGAAATCTTTAAAACTGAAGAATGGTTAATGTTAGATCGTGGGACAATTAGTCAGGAAGAAGCAGTTAAGATCTGGCAGCAGAGAAATCCTGATCTAAAAGCTGAAATTGCAGATGTAATGGCTGAATGGGAAAAAATATTGACAGTAAAAAAGGACAGTCTTGAAATTTTAAAATCTCTTGCTGCTAAAAACTATAATTTATATATTTTATCAAACTTTCATAAAAAAGCCTTTAATTATGTGACGAATAGATATGATTTTTTTAATTATTTTGATGGTCGAGTGATTTCGGCTGATGTGAAAATGATCAAACCAGAAGCCGAAATATATGATTATTTACTTAAAGAATTTAATTTAGAGGCTGAATCAACAGTATTTATTGATGATTCTAGGAAAAATATTGAGGCGGCCTTGGCAAAGGGAATAAGGGTTATCCATTTTAAAAATGCTGAATCTTTAGCAGAGGAGTTAAAATTATATTTAAGGGAGTGACAGTGATGCCTCATATATTATTTGGCCGTTCAAAAGAACTGGAAATAGAGATTACGGAGTATCTAGATCTTGTTAACCGGGGCTCTTTAACTTTCAAACGAGATTTAAACAGGTATATCAAAAAGAATTTTGAGCTTTTTGAAGAGTCTTTGACAGATATTAAAGAAATAGAGAATAATGCTGATGAACACCAAAAAGATATAAAATATAAGCTTTATAAATATATGCTGATACCTGAATCTAGAGCTGATGTTCTGGGTATTATCGAAGAAATTGACACCATTACTGATTTAGCTAAAGAAGTAATTTATGAAATTTCTATCGAAAAACCATTTATTCCAGAAGAATTAGAAAATGATTTTTTAGAATTAGTAGAAAACAGCACAGAAGCTGTGGATATGCTGGTCAAAGCTGTTAGAGCATTTTTCGAAGAGATTTCGCAGGTCAATGATTATGTAAATAAAGTTCATTTTTTTGAACATCAGGCAGATAAAAATGAAGAAAGGCTCAAAAGAAAGATATTTTCTGAGCAGTTCGAAAAAATTGATATAGCTCATAAATTGCAGCTGCGGTATTTTATCGAAGAAATTGCTGCTCTATCTGATCAGGCAGAAAGTGTTAGTGAAGATGTTTCGGTAGCAGCAATTAAAAGAAGAATTTAAAAATAAGATTGGATGGTGGTGTGAGAAATGATTGAAATAATGATTTATCTCTCCAGCGGTCTATTTTTGGGTTGGTCATTGGGAGCAAATGATGCAGCTAATATTTTTGGTACTGCTGTCGGAAGTAGGATGGTTAAGTTTTCTACGGCAGCTTTGATTATGACTATTTTTGTGATTTTAGGAGCTGTAGTCAGTGGAGCTGGAGCCTCACATACATTGGGAGCTTTAGGTCAGGTAGGAACTCTACCAGCAGCCTTTGTTGTTGCTTTTTCAGCAGCAGTTGCTGTTTCCTGGATGACTAAACTAAGTCTGCCGGTTTCCACATCACATTCAATTGTTGGGGGAATTATTGGCTGGAATCTTTATTCCGGTTTTGCGACAGATTTAGATGTTTTAAGAGAAATTGTTGGTGCCTGGATATTTTCACCTATTTTGTCAGGCTTTTTTGCAGTAATCTTATATTTTATTTTTAAAAAGAGCCTCAATAAAGCTAAAATACACCTGCTTCATCTTGATTTTTATACACGTTGGGGGCTTTTAATTGTTGGTGCTTTTGGTGCCTATTCACTGGGAGCTAATAATATTGCAAATGTAATGGGCGTCTTTACCGGGATCATGGAAGTACCAAATTATAATTTAGGCTTACTTACCTTTACAGGAGCACAGCAGTTATTTCTTTTAGGAGGAATTGCTATTTCAGTTGGGGTTGTTACCTATTCAAAAAGGGTTATGCTTACAGTTGGATCAAGCATCATGGATATTTCTCCAATTGGGGCTTTTATTGTTGTTTTAGCAAGCTCTACAACACTTTTTGTCTTTGCATCCTCGACTTTAAAAGATTTTTTAGTAATGCTAAATCTGCCATCTTTACCACTAGTGCCAGTTTCCAGTTCACAAGCAGTAGTGGGAGCAGTTTTAGGTTTAGGTCTTGCCAAAGGTGGTAGAAATATTAATTTTAAATTACTGGGTAAAATCGGAGTAGGATGGATATTAACACCAATTACAGCAGCTTTAATTTCATTTATACTACTATTTTTCATGCAGAATGTTTTTATTCGTTCAGTTATTTAAAAAATTAAAAGTGATAACTTTTGTTAAATCTTAAAGAATTAAATAAAAATATAATTATGATAGTAGAATCTAATGAGGTGATCTAATGCTCGAAGATATACAAATAGAAGAATATGGACAGCTTATTATAGATAAGATTGAAAATTATCTTTTGGTCTGGAGTAATTTAATTGAGTTAGTAATTTTTATTTTTATGATAGCTGCTGCCTATTTTTTATCTAAAATTTTATATAAACATGTTGATGAATTATTAGATAAAATTAAGGCTTTAAAACAACGAAAAAAGACTAGAATAATTGATCAATTATTATTTCCTTTGATTTTAATGATTTTAATTGGAGTATATTATGTTACTGCAGCAGCTTTTGGTCTACCTGTAGTGGTTATAAGTATTTTTGGGAACTTAGTTTCAGCCTGGTTGGTAGTAAAAACTATTACTTTGTTTTTTCCAAGAAATAAAATGTTTAGATTTTTATCAGCTTTAATCTGGATAATTGCCGCTCTAAGAATTTTAAACATCTATCAGGAAACAATAAATTTCTTGGATAGTTTAGCATTTAACAGCGGTAACCTGCGTATTTCTTTATTATTAATTATGAAGGCGGTTATCATATTTAGTATTTTATTCTGGCTTGCAGGTAAGATAAGCCGTTTGGTAACCGGAAGGATAGATAAAAGTGATGATTTAACTCCATCAGTTAAGGTATTATTAAATAAAATAGCTAAATTTTTAATCTTTACTTCGGCAATTTTATTTACCCTTAGTGCAGTTGGAATTGACCTTAGTGCTTTTGCATTCCTTGGTGGTGCTATTGGTGTTGGTTTAGGTTTTGGTTTGCAGAAGATTGTATCCAATTTTATCAGTGGGATTATAATTTTAGCAGATAAATCAATTAAACCTGGTGATGTAGTTGAAATCGGAAATGTTTATGGCTGGGTTAAAAAATTAGATACCCGCTTTGTCTCAGTTGTTACTCGTTCTGGTAAAGAATTTTTAATTCCAAATGAAGATTTTATTACGAAAGAAGTAATAAACTGGTCTTACAGTGATGAATTAGTAAGAGTAGATGCTGAAGTTGGTGTTTCTTATAACAGTGATTTAAGGCTGGTCCAGGAATTAATGATGAAAGCTATTGAAGAAAAAGATAGAATCTTAAGCAAACCCGAACCGAATGTGCTTTTAATGGGTTTTGGTGACAATTCAGTTAATTTTGAGATTCGTTTTTGGATTAGTGATCCCAGGAATGGAATTCAGAATATCCGTAGTCAGGTTTTATTGTCTATCTGGGATCATTTTAAAGAAAATGAAATTGAAATACCATTTCCACAAAGAGATTATCATTTAAAATCATTACCAGATGATTTAACAAAATATTTGAATGAGACTAAAATGGTAGAAAAGAAAAAAAATGAAGATAAAGCAGATAATGATGATAAGGAAGAAGCCAAAGATAATTTAGAATAATAAAATAGGAGGCTAATTTATGGGAAAGATTTTAATTCCGTTGGCTGAAGGTTTTGAAGAAATTGAAGCAGTTACCAATATTGATGTTTTAAGACGAGCAGGACTTGATGTTATAACTGCAGGTATTGGCAGTAAAAATATAGAAGGTGATCACGGCATAAAGGTTGAAGCTGATACTGTGATTTCTGAGATTGATACTGCTGATTTAGATGCTGTAGTTTTACCTGGTGGAATGCCGGGAGCTGCTAATTTGCGTGACAGTAATGAACTGCGTAATATAATAAAGAAATTGAATGAAGAAAATAAGTTATGTGCAGCAGTTTGTGCAGCACCAATTGTTTTGGAGGCTGCAGGGATCTTAGACGGTAAAAAGGCAACCAGTTATCCTGGTTTTGATAAAGATATGCCTTCCTGTAACTACCAGGAGGATAGAGTTGTAATTGATGGTAATCTGATCACCGGCAGAGGCCCAGGAGTTGCCATGGAATTTGTAATGACTATTGTGGAATATTTATTGGACGAGGAAACAAAAGAGGAATTACAAAAATCAATGCTTGTTAAAAGCAAGTAGCAATTTAGTCGTAGCGTCTGGGGCACTCCCCATTTAAACAAACCGTTACAAGCATAGTTTAAGGTTGCAGACTAAAAGCAAATAAATTAAGAAAAGCCTGTCCCATGTTTCACTAAGCCTTCGTTTTATAACGAAAGGTCGGCTCTGTATTTGACCATCGAGGTCATCAGAGCGAAGCGAGTTAGGACAGGCCTTAATTTTATTATTTATTTATTATACATTTCAGAATAATATCTTTCTAACATCTTTTTAGCAGAGAATCTTTCATAAGTTGTAGCAATACTTTCCATCATCATATCTTTCCAGCGATCTTTATTGCCGTAGAAAGTTGGAACAACTTCATTTAATAAGACTCTATAGAGTGCGTAGAGATCACTTTCATCCTGACCTTCACCTACATAACCGTCTCCAAACTGCCAACCATTAATTCCGTGCTCACAGCCTTCAACCCACCAGCCATCAAGAATACTCAAGTTCAAACCGCCGTTCATAGCAGCTTTCATACCGGAAGTACCGCTTGCTTCAAGTGGTTTGCGGGGATTGTTTAACCAAATATCAACACCGCGAGTCATGTAGCGGGCAATTTCCATGTTATAATCTTCTAAGAAAACTACACTATTTGGAAACTCTTTCGCTTTTTTAACCAGGTTAGCTACGATTTCTTTACCATTATCATCTGTTGGATGAGCTTTACCGGAAAAGACTATCTGAACATCACCTGATTCCAAATACGGGTCAATCAGATCTGATTTCTTAAAGATTAGATTAGGACGCTTATAAGCTGTTGCTCTTCTGGCAAAACCAATAATTAACTTATCAGGGTCAAGCTTAGCTCCATTTTTTTCCTTAATGAAATCAACCAATTCTTTTTTCATAGTCTGATGTGTTTCATAAATTGCTTCAGTGTCTCCCATATTTTTTACAATTCTATCATCAACCCAGGTGCCTCTATGAACACCATTGGTAATTGAGATAATTGGAGATTTACCAGCAACATCTTTCCACATTTCGCGTGAAGTTTGTCCGTGTAATTTAGCAACACCATTAGATATTCTAGACAGGCGTAAACCTGCTACTGTCATGCTGAAAGGACTGTCACCAATTTCTTTCATCTGCTGTCTAGTTAAAGTATTAAAAGCACTCATTTTTTTAAGACTATCTAAACTATGAGACTCATTTCCTTCTTTAACAGGTGTATGAGTTGTAAAGACAATTTCATCTTTAACATCATCCCAGGCTGTATGGAAGTCCATGCCAGTTTCCATTTTTTCTCTAATTAACTCAGTTCCTGCTAGAGCTGCATGCCCTTCATTGAAATGATAGATATCGATATTAAGGCCAAGTTTGCGAATAGCTTTAACTCCCCCAATACCTAATGCAATTTCCTGAGCAATTCTTTTTTCATTAAATCCATCATAAAGACCATCAGTAATTGTCTGATACTTTCTGTTTTCCGGCAGATTAGCATCTAAGAGATATAAAGTTGCATTGTTAAACTTGTCTAGTTTCCAAATCTTAAGCTTTACTTCCTGATCTCTAATTGTGACAGATACTGTTTCACCGGTGTCTACTGCGTGTTCGTAAATTTCTTTATTTACAGGATGTTGGTTTTCAGGTCTACCTTCAGCATTGATTACCTGTTTTGAGTAACCTTTGCGCCATAAAAGTCCAATTCCTGTTACAGGATAAGAAAATTCTTTTGCCGCTTTTAAAATATCTCCTGCTAAAATACCTAATCCACCTGCATAGATACGCATATTTTCATCTAATCCGTATTCCATGCAGAAATAAGCTGTATGTGGCTTATTGTTGTTCATTAACAAATCACTCCCTATAATATTAACTAAAATTTTCTGTTTTTTTCTAATAATAGTTATTCCTATCTGTTTATTATATCAAATTATCAGCAAATGTCTATTTTTTGAAAACATTTTCTTTAAATCTTTCTAATAACTTATGCTCATTATCACTATCAGGCAGAAAATAGTAGGCTGGAATTTCGCTGTGAATCACTGGTATTTCAAAGCTTAAGCCCTTTTCCATTGCTTTAAGATAGCGTTTTGCAGTCTGCTCCCAAGTATATTTGCTTTCTACTCGTTCTTTAGCTTTTAATTGATAATCCCGCCAAATTGATCTTTCACCGACAATTTTTTTGAGCCCTCTTGCAATATCAGCAGGGTCTTCGGGATCAATTAAAATTCCAAATTCATCATCAGCCATAATCTCACTTTGACCTCCATTTTTAGTCACAACTGCAGGTAAACCAGCTGCCATTGCTTCTACAGGTGCTAATCCAAATGGCTCATAGAAAGAGGTAAGTGAAAAAACTGATTCTCTTTCTGCAAGATAGCCATAACATTCTGCTAGTTCTTTTTGGCTGCCTAAAGGAAACATGGAAACTTTACCTTCTAAATCATGTTCGTCAATAACTTCCATTATTTGATCTAAAATTTCTTTTTCTTCTCCTGCGGCAGAGCTGTAATCTTCAAACGGATTTTCTATACCACGAAGGGTGATCACTAGATTTGCTTTTTGCTGCAGTTCTTGATCTTCTGCAAAAGCCTTAACTAATGCTAAGTGATTTTTCTTTTGATCAAGACGGCTGGCGCAAATTACTGCCGGTTTTTCAATTCTTGCAGGCTCTAAATCTCTATTTAAATACTTTTCAATCATTTCAGCAGTTGCTTTAGAATAATTTCCATCAAAAACATCAGTATTAACTCCAGGTGGGATCACAGAAAATTTATTATCATTGTCTACATCCACAGCTCCTTCATAATATGGATGAGAATATTGTTCATTTCTTTCTTGAGTAGTACTGACTATAATTTGGTTAGAAAATTTCATTGTTAATCTTTCAGCTATAATGCGGCTGTGAAATTGGAATCTATCTATTAATTGATCAAAATTAGCTTTAGAAAAATTTAATTTATCCATTTTCTGGGCTCCAAGTGAATGGCCTGTAAATGAAAAGGGAGTCTCCATTTTTTCTTTCAATAAAACTCCTGCCAGTCCACCATCACCATAATGGGTGGTAAAAAAGTCTGGAAAAGCACCTTCCTCATCATAAAATTCGGCGATTGCATCAATATATTCCTTTAGGTGAGGCCACAACTTTTCTTTCGGTAGAAATTGATCTCCACCAAAGGGTAAACGAATTATTCGCAAATTATCACAATCTGGATAGCTGTCATAAAGGCTGCTGAACTCAGGCCAGTTTGGATCATTTATTTGACGGGTGATTATATCAACTTTAATACCCATTTCAGCTAAAGCTTTACTAACTTCTTTAACATAAACCAGCTGGCCTCCAAAATCTGGATGCTCAGTCCAATAACTGTCGTTAGGATCAAAGTTTCCCTGTGGATTTAAAAATGCTGCATGTTTAATTTCACTCATTAAAATTACCTCCCTCAATTGGCTGAATATCATAATAAGATATAATTTCCATTAGTGGCGGAACAGAAGATAGGGCACCAACACCTTGAATTTTAAAAGCTGCAACTGCATTTCCTAATTTGGCAGCTTCAATAATTGGAAGGCCCTTAAGAATTCCAGTTAAAAATCCGGACCAAAAAGAATCACCGGCACCAGTAACATCAACAACTTTTTCTGAAAAAACAGGAATATGTACCGGTTCATTTTTCCCATCTGAAAGTAGAAGTCCATCTTTACCTAAGGTTAAAATAACTATTTTAGCTCCATTATTATGATATTTTTTTAGATAATTTTCAGGATGGTCCTGGCCATAAAGATGATAGGCATCATCTAAGGAGGGTTTAATAAAATCAGCTTGAGCTAAAAGCTCACGTATTATTTCACTCCCCTTATTACCTTCCGGCCAGAGAATAGCTCTAAAACTTGGATCAAAAGCAAAAAGTTTATTTTTTTTAACTGCATGTTCTACAGCTTTAATAGCATTTGCCCTTGCAGGATTTTTGGAAAGTATGAAACTTCCAGTAAAAAAGACTGAAGAATTATCTATTTTATTGTATATCTTTTCAGTTATCTCTATATTAATATCTGCTCCCCTGTAAGCAAGCCAGGAAGGTGTTTCTTTACTTTTGTTGACAAAAATAATTGGTGTTCCCTCTTCCTGATCATGCTGCAGACAGTCGAGGTTAACCCCCTCTTTTTCTAAAATTTCTGTCAAATATTCTCCAAATTCATCTTTACCGACTCTACTAATAAAGGCTGTTTTATTTTCTAAGCGCTGCATATTGACTAAGACATTGGCTGGAGAACCACCAAAATAGCGGGTGAAATTAGCACATTCTTTAAGTGGTGCTTCTTCTCTAGAAATCATATCTAGTAAAACTTCTCCATAAGCAGTTATATCGAAATCATTTTTTTCGAAAGTTAAACTGTCATGAATTGTTAACAATAGCCTCACCTCACATTTTAATTTTTAAGCTGCTCTTAAATATATTATTTCTACATAAATTTTAAATAACCTGTTTTTTAAAATAATTAATCCAAAAAACTGGCAGGAATAGTTAATAAGATAAAGAATAAATAATAACATAGACAATAAATTACAATTAAAATTTTTAAAAAATAATGCTAATTTTCAATAAAATTACATTAGTAGTGGAGATGATTTTATGTTTGAGAAAAAGCTGAATACAAAGCCGGCAAAATTATATTATGCTGGTAATGATTTAGGTTTAACGTTTTCTGAAAATAAGATTCAGTATAAAATTTGGTCACCTCCTGCACAGGCAGCAGCTATTGAAATTTATGCTGATGATCAGGGGTATAAGAAGCTAACTGAATTTGAGTTGAGCGCTTCAATGAGTGATACCTGGCAGGTTGAATTTTCAAAAGAATATTATGGGAAATATTATCAGTTGCGATTAAAACTTCCCCGCAAAGAATATACATTTGTTGATCCCTGGACAAAGGCAGTTGGCACAAATAGCAACTATGGATTAATTGTTGATCCAGCTAAAATTTATCCTCCAACCTGGACTCATGACCAGAAAGTGGAACTTGAAGATCCGGTTGATGCTGTAATTTATGAACTGCATGTTAAAGATTTTTCTGCCTCAAAAGAAAGTGGAATTCGACATAAGGGTAAATATAGTGCATTTACCGAAAGGCATAGTGTAAATAAAGAGGGCATGCTGACTGGGATTGCCCATCTAAAAGAATTAGGGGTAACTCATGTCCACTTACTTCCTGTTTATGACTTTGCCTCAGTTGATGACACTGATCCTGATGATTATAATTGGGGCTATGATCCCTTATATTATATGGTTCCAGAAGGATCATATGCCTCTAATCCTTCTAATGATAGCAGAATTTATGAGTTTAAAAAAATGGTAAAGACACTTCATGCTTATGGAATTGGTGTAATTATGGATGTAGTTTATAACCACACTTATCATACCCAGAATTCACCTTTTCAGAAGATCTTTCCTAATTATTTTTACCGTTTTACTGAAGATGGAAAGTTTGCTAATGCATCTGGCTGTGGAAATGAGATTGCAACTGAGCGGGAGATGATGCGTAAATATATCGTTGATTCTCTGCTTTATTGGAGCCGAGAATATCATATAGATGGTTTTAGGTTTGATTTAATGTCAGCTATTGATCGTGAAACTATGCTTTTAGCAGAACATAAGCTGCGCGAAGAAAATTCTTCAGTTTTGATTTATGGTGAGCCTTGGACAGCGATTGAGCCGCAGCTGCACCGCTATCAGCAGATTAGAAAAAGTGATCAAAAAGGAACAGGGATTTCAGTTTTTAATGATAATTATCGAAATGCGCTTAAAGGAAACAGTGATGGCACGGAAAAAGGTTTTATTCAGGGAACGATTGGTTTAGAAAGAGAAATTAATGAAGGTGTGATTGGTTCAATTGGATTAGAAGAAAGACGTTTATATGGTTTTACCCTTCACCCCGGAGAAAGTATTAATTATTTAGAAGCTCATGATAATTTAACACTTTGGGATAAGCTGGCCCGCTCCTGTCCTGGAGCTGATGAGGAGCAGCGAAAGAAGATGCACAAGCTGGGTCAGACAATTTTATTCACTTCTCAGGGAGTCCCTTTTATGCTTGGCGGGACTGAATTTTTGAGGACTAAATTTGGTGATAAAAACAGTTTTGCTTCTGATGTTTCAGTAAATGAATTGAAATGGGAAAGGAAGACTACTTATAGAGACCACTTCAACTATGTTAAAGGTTTAATCAATCTCCGCAGTCATCATCCTGCTTTTAGGATGAGAAAAAGATCGGATATCAAAGAACATTTGCATTTTATAAATTCTCCATTTGGAACTGTAGGTTATGGTATTTTCAATAATGCTAATGAAGATTCCTGGAGTACAATTTTAGTTTTGTTAAACCCTTCTAAAGAATGGAAGCAGTTTCATCTTCCGGAAAATAGAACCTGGGCTATTGTTGTTGATGACCAAGAGGCAGGAACTGAGCCAATTAGATTTTTTCATTCAAATGAAGTTTTAGTGCCGCCAATAACAGGTATGGTAATTTATGCTGCAGATTTAGTTACAGGCTATTAAAAGCTTGTAGCTTTTCTGCTCTTATGATAAAATAAATAACAAGTATCTGAGCAGTGAGTATTATAATTTATTTTGAATTGTGGAAATCTTCATTTATTTAAAGCTAGGATTAAGAAGGGAGAAGATAGTAGCTTATGGTTAAAGTTAAAAGTTTAGAAAGAGATAAGGATTTGGAAAATGTTGAGCTGCCGGAAGAGGTTGAAGAACTGCTTGCAGCCTGTCCTAAATATATCGTTGCTCACAATGAACAGCAATTGGTAGATCTCTCAGTGAGAGATGCGAAAAATGGATGTCAGGAGGTTAAATATGATATTCCTGGACGAGGAGAAGTTGTAGAGGCAGTTGTCTGTAAAGTGAGGAATGGTATTTCTGCAAATTATCCTGAACCATATATGAGGCGGCGTGATCCTAACTGTATGCTGATTGCAGATGAAAAGGCTACAGATAAGGAAAAATATGAAAATCGTTTTGGTGAAAAATTTGAAGATGGAATGCGCGAAGAAACCTTTGATTGGTTAAAAAATCAAGAACTTGCGCTTTTCTTTTTTGAAACTGGACCAAAGGGTTTAGGTGTTAAAGCTCTGGCTGTTGTACCAGCAAATGCTGCCTTTTTTGCTTTTGGTCTTTCACTACTGCAGGGGATTGTTGATACTCGCAAGCGGGAAGAAGTGTTTAAACCTACTTCTCATATTTACATTGCTCCTCCATTTAGACACACTCATTTTAATGGTGAACAGGTTGTAGTTCACCGCAGACTTGATAATAAATATGAAATGTTTGCCTATAATTTATATCCAGGACCCAGTGCCAAAAAGGGAGTTTATGGAATGCTGATTAACCAGGGTGAAAAAGAGGAGTGGGTAACTTTACACTGCTCAGCTGTTCAGGTAGTAACACCCTATGGTAATACAGTTAATATTTCACATGAAGGTGCCAGCGGTGGCGGTAAAAGTGAAATGTTAGAAGACATGCATCGTGAACGAAGTGGGCGGCTGCTTTTTGGAAAAAATTTAATGACAGATGAAAAATTTCATATAACTTTACCACAGGGTTGTGGTTTGAGGCCGATGACTGATGATATGGCTATTTGTCATAATTCACTTCAGAAAAATAATGGAAAATTAACTTTAATGGATGCTGAGAATTCCTGGTTTGTAAGGGTAGACCATATTAATAAGTATGGTACAGAACCAAATCTAGAGGCGATTACAGCTAATCCAGATAAACCTTTATTGTTTCTAAATATTGATGCTGCACCAAATAGTACAGCTTTAATCTGGGAGCATATAGAAGATGAGCCGAATAAACCATGTCCTAATCCTCGGGTTACTATTCCGAGAAATATTATACCTGATGTTTTAAAAGAACCATTATCAATTGATGTCCGCAGTTTTGGGGTGAGAGTTCCTCCCTGCACTAAGGAAAATCCTACTTACGGTATTTTAGGATTATTCCATGTTTTACCACCTGCTTTGGCCTGGCTCTGGCGTTTAGTTGCTCCAAGAGGACATGGAAATCCAAGTATTATTACTGGAGATGGAATGAGTTCTGAAGGAGTTGGCTCTTACTGGCCTTTTGCAACAGGTAAAAAAGTTGATCAGGCTAATTTATTATTAGAACAGATTATGGATACTCCAAAAGTAAAATATATTTTAATTCCAAACCAGCACATCGGTGCCTGGAAAGTTGGATTCATGCCTGAATGGATAACCAGAGAGTATTTAGCTCGTCGGGGTGGAGCCTGGTTTACAGAAGATCAGCTGCGGCCGGCTAGAATGCCGCTGCTTGGATACTCACTGCAGGAACTGCTGGTCGAAGGTCAAAACATTGAAAGAGAATTTCTGCAGGTTCACCGCCAGGCAGAAGTAGGAGAAAAGGCCTATGATATTGGCGGTAAGATTCTTTCTGATTTCTTTAAAAAATGTTTAAGAGATTATTTAGAACCTGGTCTACATCCTGTGGGCCGCAAAATAATCGAAACAGCTCTTAATGATGGGACAATAGATGATTACAGTGATTTAATTGAAGGTGAACCAATAATTAGAGAAATTTAAAAAATTGGAGAAGGACAGAAATGTCCTTCTCTTTTTAAGTTAATAGAGTCTTATTTAAAAGCTTGGATTAGCATAAAAATCAATGTATACATGGATAATCATTTAAAATTATATAATTTATGATATAATTTTTTTTATACTAAAATAAATTAATCAAAGGAGGAGATCAATGCTCGAATTATTTTTAACAGTAAATAGTGCAGTAAACTCAGTTGTCTGGGGACCACCATTTTTATTTTTGCTGGTTGGGACTGGTCTTTATCTAACTATTAGGCTGGATTTTTTACAGTTTAAGCATTTTAAGTTATCTTGGGATAAAAGTTTTGGCCGTTATTTTAAACGAGATGTCGAGAATGAAGAAGGAGTTTTATCATCTTTCCAGGCCATCAGTTCAGCAATGGCAGCTACTCTGGGAGTTGGAAATATTGCCGGTGTTAGTACAGCTTTATCACTTGGTGGCCCGGGAGCAGTTTTTTGGATGTGGGTTTCAGCCCTGGTTGGAATGGCAACAAAATTTGCCGAAGCACAGCTAGGAGTTAAGTTTAGAGAAAAAACTGGAGAAGATGAATATAGTGGTGGAGTAATGTATTATATTGAAAATGGTATGGGAGGCAACTGGAAGTGGCTTGCTTCTTTATATGCATTTTTTGCTGGAATTGCAGCGTTTGGTATTGGAAATATGGTTCAGTCAAATACTCTAGCTCATGCTGCAGAAGATGGTTTTGCAGTACCAACCTGGATTACAGGGATAGTAGTTTCTTTATTAGTTGGTTTGGTTGTTCTAGGAGGAATTAAAAGAATAGGTAAGGTAGCAGAAAAATTAGTTCCCTTAATGGCAGCTTTTTATTTTATTGGTGGAGCAGTGATAATCATTTCTCATTATTCTGAGATACCAGCTGTTATGGCCACAATATTTAGCAGTGCCTTTAATCCAGCTGCAGCTTTTGGTGGTTTTGCAGGTGCTTCTGTCAGAATGGCAGTTCGTTTTGGTATAGCTCGAGGAGTTTTCTCAAATGAGGCAGGTTTAGGAGCAGCTTCTATTGTTCACGCCCAGGCAAGAAACAAGCCAACCCGTCAAGGTATGTGGGGAATTTGGGAAGTTTTTATTGATACAATTGTTGTTGGTACTATTACAGCTTTAGTTGTGCTTTTAACTGGAGCTTTAGGGACTGGAGAAACTGGAGCGGTTCTTGCAGCTGAAGGATTTACCAGAGGCTTACCCGGACCTGGTGGGTATATTATAAATATTAGTATAATTATTTTTGCTTATACCACCATGCTGACCTGGAGTTTTTATGGTGAAGAAAGCTGGAAATATTTATTTGGTAAAAAAATTGTAAAACCATACCGAATTGTTTTTGTACTCTTGCTTTTTGTAGGGGCAATAGGGGCTTTAGAACCAATCTGGCTTTTAGCTGATACATTGAATGGTTTAATGGCAGCGCCAAATTTAATAGCCTTAGTTGTACTTGCAGGAGCGGCTGTAAAAGAAAAAGATAAATATTTATTAGAACTAGAAGATGATAAAGCGGCTTAACTATGGTATTTTAATTATTAATATCTTAAACAACTAAATAACTGGTCTGAAAGCTGATTAGTTTTTAGAATTAATAAAGGCATGTGGAAATTGAACTCCACATGCCTTTTTATACTTTATTAGACTATTGTATTTTTGGATATAATCATTGGGAGGTTCGTATCTCCTTTTAATGATTTATCAGCAGTAATTTGAACACCCTTATCTAAAATGACATTTTCTAGATAGGCATTGGCTCCAATCACTGATTTCTGCATAATAATAGAATTTTTGATTGTTGCTCCTGGATGGACTTTTACTCCTCTAAAGAGCACACTATTTTTTACCTCACCTTTAATCGAACATCCATTAGCAGCCAGAACATTTTTAGCATTAACTCCATTTTTATAAGCAGTAGGTGCCTCGTCTTTTGGTTTAGTATAGATAGGGCCATTCTTTAAAAATAGATCCTGCCAGACATTTGGTTTCAATAGTTCTAAGTTGCTTTTATAATAGCCATTAATTGAGTTGATAACTGCAGCATAAGAGCGGAAGGGGTAACCATAAATCTTTAAATTGTTCAGGTTACCAATAATTGCATTTTTAACAAAATCCCATTCACCTTTTGAAATACAGTCATCAATAATATCTAAAAGTAGATCTTTTTTCATTATATATTTCTGCATAGAGATTTTTTTATAATAATTCTTTTTAGGGTTTACTTTCATATCAATAATTCGGTCATTATCATCAGTGTTAATTACAGTATAAGTTGTGTCTCGACGAAAAACATCCAGTTCTCGATATATTATTGTAATATCATTTTCGTTTTCTAAATGGTATTTAAAAGCATCTCTGTAATCAATATTTGCTACTACATTAGGGCTGCCGATGATTACATATTCCTGAGTGCTTCTTTTAATATAATCTATATTGCTGGCAAAGTTCTGCAGATCCCCCTTATAGGCTCTATTTGCCTGATAAATATGGGCGGGAGGTAAAATAAAAAGTCCATTGCGCTTTCGATCTAAATCCCAGGCCTTACCAAATCCAATATGATCCATTAAGGATCTGTACTTGGTCTGAAGTAAGAGCCCTACATTAGTGATGCCAGAATTAACCAGATTAGAAAGAGGAAAGTCAATCAAACGGTAGCGGGCTCCAAAAGGAACAGAAGCTAAAGAGCGGTGTCCTGTTAGTTTATCTAAAAATGATTCATCTAGGGCATTGTTTATGATGGCCATTACATTATTCATGCTTGCGCCGCCTTTTTTATAGATAGGTGTCATCATTTTATCCCACCACCATTCCTGCTTTAATATTTGAAGCCTCTGGTATTACTTCATCATCACCGATTACTGTGATTTTTAAATCCTGATCTTCATTTTCTAGACCTATTTGAGAATCTTTTTCTATAATTACATTTCTGCCAACAATAGAATTTTTAATTTTTGCACCACTGCTGATGCGGGTATTTGGCAGGATAACTGAATCTTCAACTACAGCATCACGGGCAACTTTAACCCCAAAGAAAAGAACCGAGTTTTTGACAGTTCCCATGATTTGAGTTCCTTTGTTGATCATTGAATTATCTACTACCGCATCTTCCGAAAGGTACTGAGGTGGACGATTTGGATTTACACTGTAAATAATCCAATTTCTATCCTGCAGATCTAGCTCAGGATTTTCACCTAAAAGATCCATATGGGCCTGCCAGTAACTTTCAACAGTACCAACATCCTTCCAATAATCTTTGAAAGTATAAGCATAGAAATTTAGCTCATCAGCCATCATTTTTGGAATGATATCATGACCGAAATCACCTGCTGAATCATCATTTGCTTCAGCTTCAGCTTCTAAATATTTTTTTAGATATTCCCAGTTGAAAATGTAAATCCCCATTGATGCCAGATTGTTTTTAGCATTCTCTGGTTTTTCCTGGAATTCAATTATTTTTTGATCTTGATTGGTGTTCATAATCCCAAAACGATGTGTCTCTTCCCAGGGTACTTCTAAAACTCCAATTGTAACATCTGCATTTTTATTTTTATGATAATTTAGCATTTCTGAGTAATCCATTTTGTAGATATGATCACCTGATAAAACCAGCACATATTCCGGATCATGAATATCTATAAACTCTATATTTTGATAAATTGCATCAGCAGTCCCCTTATACCAGGAACCCCCACCTTCTTTGACATAAGGAGGAAGTACAGTGACACCTCCGTTGTGTCGATCAAGATCCCAGGAGCTGCCGCTGCCTATATAGCTGTTTAAAATCAGGGGTTTATATTGGGTTAAAACTCCTACAGTAGTGATGCCTGAGTTTGAACAGTTGCTTAAGGGAAAATCAATTAAACGGTATTCAGCGCCAAAAGGAACTGCAGGTTTAGCAATATTCCTTGTTAATACTCCAAGTCTGGTACCTTTACCACCAGCCAGCAGCATAGCTATCATTTCTTCCTTAGGCATTTTAATACCTCCTTTAAAGCAGATAGAATCAGTTTAAAAATTTAATTATTATTGGTTACTTTTTTATTTGTATTTTCATTTATTTTTTTGTTTTTAACTTCAGCTTTAGTTTTTTCTTTTTTATCTATTTTTGCCGGCTTATATTTTAGGTAAATTCCGGCCAGTGGCGGTAGATTGATACTAATCGAATAGTCAAAACCATGGAAAGGCTTTGCTTCTGCTTTGACTCGAGCAGCAGTTTCGTAGTTTGAACCACCAAATACTTTTTGATCACTATTTAAAATCAGTTCATAACTTCCAGGTCCGGGAACCCCAATTCGATAATTATCTCTTGGATTTGGGGTGAAGTTTAGGAGAATAATTAATTTTTGAGATCCATTTTCAGAACTTCTTATAAAGCTGATTACACTTTGTTCATTATCATCTGCTTCAATCCAGCGGAAACCCTCTGCTTCATGGTCTAATTCCCAAAGCGCCTTTTCTTTCAGATAAACCTGATTTAGTTCCTGCATGAAATCCTGAGTTAATTGATGCTGATCATAATCAAGCAGAAGCCAGTCTAAACTCTGTTTGTAATTCCATTCGATAAATTGGCCAAATTCTCCCCCCATAAAAAGCAGTTTTTTGCCGGGATGAGCATACATGTAGCTGAAAAGAAGTCGTAAATTTGCAAATTTACGCCAGTAATCTCCCGGCATCTTATCTACAAGAGATTTCTTACCGTGAACTACCTCGTCATGGGAAAGAGGCAGCACATAATTTTCGCTTTGACTGTACATGCTGGAAAATGTCAGCTTATTATGTTCCCATTTTCTATAAACAGGATCTTTTTCCATATAATCGAGAGTATCATTCATCCAACCCATATTCCATTTAAAATTAAAGCCCAAACCACCTTCATGGGCAGGGGCAGTTACTAACGGCCAGGCACTTGATTCTTCAGCTACCATAAGAATTCCGGGATAGCGTTCAAACATCTCGGTATTTAATTCTTTGATAAATTCAATTGCTTCTAAATTCTCAAAACCTCCGTATTCATTAGCAGCCCACTGACCATCTTCTTTTTCATAATTCAAATAAAGCATATTACTGACAGCATCAACCCTCAAACCATCAATGTGGAACTTTTCTATCCAATAATTAGCACTAGAAATCAAAAAACTCCAAACTTCATTTTGAGCAAAATCAAAATTCAAAGTATCCCACTGAATATTTTCTGCCCTTCTAGGATCAGAACTTTCATAGAGCTGTGAACCGTCAAATAATCTTAAACCATGGTCATCTTTGCAGAAATGGCTTGGCACCCAGTCCATAATTACTCCGATATCATTTTGATGGAGCTGATCAACAAAATACATGAAGTCTTCAGGTGTACCGTAGCGAGAAGTTAAGGCAAAATAACCTGTAGTTTGATAACCCCAGGAGCCAGGAAAAGGATATTCTGTTAAAGGCATTAGTTCAACATGTGTAAAACCCATCTTATTTATATAAGGTACAAGTTCATCTGCAATATCTCTATAGTTCATCAATTCTCCATCATCCTGTTTCCAGGAACCAAGGTGCATCTCATAAATGCTTATAGGCTCCCTAAGATGATTAGATTTTTTTCTTTTCTTAAGCCATTTTTTGTCATTCCAGCTGTAATCTTTTGCTTCATAAATTTGCGAGGCAGTTTTTGGAGCTTTTTCTTGTCTTCGGGCATAAGGATCTGTTTTAACTCTAATTACACCTCTATAACCTCGAATCCAATATTTATAATACATTTCATTTTCTGCACCTTCGACAAAGGTAGTCCAAATTCCGGAGTCTTTAATTTTCTGCATCGGATTTTTACTTTTGTTCCAATCATTGAAGTCACCAATTACACTAATTTCTTCAGCATTTGGAGCCCAGACGGTAAAGCGCACCCCTTTTTTTCCTTTTTCTTGAGTGAGATGTGCTCCTAGAAAATTATAACTTTCATAATGTCTTCCTTGATGAAAAAGATAACGGTCATAGTCACCAGGATAATTTTTATTTGGCATTAAACTCCCCCCTAAAACTTGATTCAAAATTTATTTTAATGAAGCTAGTAAACTTAATAAACATAAAATCTGCTGTTGTATTATATTTATTCTCTATTTAATTTAATTTTCCTTTAATTAATCATTATAGTTGAGCTGTTTTTCTACAGGCAGCCGGCCAGAAAATATAATTAGTTGACATTGAACTGCAATTTTAATAAACTAAATGTATAGATCATAAAAATTTAGTTGATTTTGTAAATTAGTAGGCAGTAGATAGAGATTGAGTGTATAATTATAGGAGGTGGCTCCATGAAAAAAGGAAAAAAGAAAATTTTATTTGTAGCTTCAGAGGCGGATCCGTTTATTAAAACGGGGGGATTAGCTGATGTAGCTGGTTCATTACCACAGGCATTAATAGAAGAGGGTCATGATGTAAGATTGGTGATTCCACAGTATAGACAGATTCCAGAAAAATATAAAGATAGAATGGAATCAGTTTGTCATTTTAGAACAAAATTAGCTTGGCGGGATACATATTTAGGAGTAAATAAATTAGTAGAAGACGGAGTTCCAGTTTATTTCATAGATAATCAATATTACTTTGATCGTGATTCAATTTATGAAAATGAAGATAAGCATGAACAATTTGCTTTCTTTTCCCAGGCTGTATTAGATATGCTGCCTGTAATTGGATTTAAACCTGATGTTATTCATGCAAATGATTGGCAGACAGGCCCTTTACCTCTGCTTTTTGCAGATCGTTACCGTCAGCAGAGTTATTATCAGGATATTAAAACAGTCTTTACAATCCATAATCTTCGCTATCAGGGACAGTTCCCTGGTCATGCTTCAGGAGATGTTTTAGGAGTAGCTCCACATCACTGGGCAAGCGGTAATATTAGGCACAACGGTTTGCTTAATTATATGAAAGCAGGGATTATGTATGCTGATCATATAACTACAGTGAGTGAAAGTTATGCAAATGAGATCCAGACTTCATATTTTGGTGAAGGTCTGGATTATGCTCTTAGATTAAGGGCTGATGACTTAAGCGGTATTTTAAATGGTATTAGCTATGACAAATTTGATCCAGAAACAAACAAAAACCTTGCAGTTCGTTTTTCAAAAGGGGAAGTTGATAAAAAAATTGCAAATAAGGTTCATATTCAGCAAAAAATGGGTCTGGAAGTAAATGGTGATAAACCACTGATTGGCTTTATTTCTCGATTGGTCGAACAGAAAGGCTTAGATCTGGTAAAAGCTGTTTTTGATGAAATAATGGCAACCGGAGCTCAGTTTTTAATTTTGGGTACCGGCCAAAGAGAATATGAAGAATTCTTTAGGGCAAAACAGCTTGAATATCCAGATGACCTATCAGTTAATATTAAATATGATGCCCAGCTTGCTGATCAGATTTATGCAGGAAGCGATATGTTCTTAATGCCTTCCCGCTTTGAGCCCTGTGGCTTAAGTCAGCTGATTAGTTTCCGCTATGGAACTATTCCGGTAGTTAGAGAAACTGGTGGTTTAAATGATACTGTGGTTGCTTATAATGAAGAAACCGGTGAGGGTACTGGTTTTAGTTTTGCAAATTATAATGCCCACGACATGCTGCATACAATTGAAAGAGCAGTTTCCTTTTATGATCAGAAAGGAATCTGGAATAAGCTGGTCACTCGAGTAATGAATCTTGATTACAGCTGGCATAATTCAGCTCAAAAATATTCCGAACTCTACCGTCAGTTAAACGGAGATGAGGGACAGAAACTTCTACAAAAAGGTGATGAATCAGAAGTTCAAATTAAGGTTTATGAGCCTGATGTGAAGCCAAAGCCTGAGGTGAAGCCAAAGAAAACTAAGGCATCTAAAAAAATAAGCATTAATCAGGCTGCAGCTTCTGAATTAGCTGAATTACCTGGTATTGGTGATGCATATGCAGAACGAATAGTAAATTATAGAGAGCAAAATGGTGACTTTACTAAAAAATCTGATTTAATTAAGGTTAAAGGTATAGGTAAGAAAAAGTATCAAAAAATTTCAAAATTACTTACATTATAACAGTTAAGTCTATTTTATAACTGAGTTTTAGACCGTCTTAATCGGCGGTCTTTTACTTGTTAATATTGATAAAAATGTCACAATTAAATAAAATACACTTTTGTTTGCTAATATGCAGGAGATTAAATATAATAGAAATAGAGAAAACTAAGTTTGAAGTTTTAATATAGTTTGCTGTTTAGATTAGTAAATTAATTTAGGTAATTAAAATATAAAACTGATTGTGATAATCTGGAGGTTAGATAATGAAAATAGCATTAGTTTCATTTGTATCTGAAGTACATGATGAAAAAAAGGTAGATCAAAGTTTGGATTCTCAAATTACAATTTTAGAGGATAATTTTGAAATTGAAGAAGTTCCGGCAGATGAAATTCCTTTTACCAATTTTAATGAATATGATTTGACAATTAATTTTATTAAAACAGGTGGTTCGGAAGCTGCTTTTGCTGAAAATGTGGAGTATCTGCCGCAGCCAGCTTATCTTTTAGCAGCAGAGCTTAATAATTCTTTACCAGCAGCTTTAGAAATTTTAAGTTTTTTAAATGCTGAAGGTCTTGCTGGAAAAATACTGCATGGAGATATGAAAGAAGTTACAGCAGAAATAGAAGAGCTGGCAGCCTATAAAAAAGTAAGAAATAAGATAGCTGCTGCTAAGTTTGGAATTATTGGTCAGCCATCTGATTGGTTAATTGGAAGTAAGGTGGATTATGAACATGCAGCTCATCACTGGGGTAGTGAATTTGTAGATATCGAGCTTGATCAGATTTATCAGGCATTAAAGCAGGTTGATTCTGCAAAAGCTAAAAGAATTGCAGCTGATTTTTTAGAAAATGCCGCTGATATTGTTGAAAGCAGTAAGGCTGATCTGGTTGAGGCAGCAAAAATTTATCTGGCACTAAGAGATGTTATTGCCAAAAATGATTTAGATGTAATTACCATTCGCTGTTTTGATATTGTTAAGAAATTAAATACTACAGGCTGTCTGGCACTTTCACTTTTAAATAATGAAGGCCTGATTGCAGGTTGTGAGGGTGATGTTCCAGCTGCTTTTACAATGTTTTTAGCTTATCAACTTACAGGTGTTATGCCTTTTATGGCAAATCCAGCTGCCATAGATAAAAAGAATGATGAAATTTTATTTGCCCACTGTACTGTAGCAACCGAAATCAGTGATGATTATATTATTCGTTCACATTTTGAAACAGGTATTGGAGTTGGAATTCAGGGAATATTGGAAGCAGGACCGGTAACTGTCTTTAAAATTGGTGGTGCTGGTTTAGAGCAGTATTTTGTGGCTGAGGGGGAGATTATAGAGAATTTAAATTCTCCTAATGCCTGCAGAACGCAGCTTAAAATTTCCTTACCCCAGAGTTCAGATTATTTTTTAAATGATAGTATTGGAAATCACCATATAATTATTCCCGGCTATCATGCAGATATAATAAATGAATTTCTTGGTATGGAATAGATTAAATAAATTTACAGGAGGAATATAATGTCAAAATTATTAGAAGTAAAAAATCTGCATCTTAAAATTGAAGATACAGAAATCTTAAAGGGAATGGAATTTTCCTTAGAAAAAGGGGAAGTTTTTGCACTTATTGGGCCAAACGGCTGTGGGAAATCAACTTTAGCCTATACTTTGATGGGAATTAACAAATATCATCCTCAAAAAGGTGAAATGTATTTTAAAGGTGAAAAAATTAATGATTTAAAAATTACCGAAAGGGCCAAAAAAGGTATTACTTTAGCCTGGCAGGAGCCGGCTCGTTATCAGGGGGTAACTGTTCGAGAATTTTTGGCCTTAGGTCTTAAGAGCAAAGGCGAAGAAGTTACAGAAGAAAAGTTGAGAGATGCTTTAAATAAAGTAGCTATTAATCCCTACCAATATCTTAATCGTTTTGTTGATAAAAGTTTAAGTGGTGGTGAAAGAAAAAGGATTGAATTAGCATCTTTAATTTTGATGCATCCAGAATTAATAATCTTAGATGAACCTGATTCTGGTGTAGATGTTGTTGCCTTAAATAATATTGCTGAGATGATAAATTATTTTAAAGAATCAGGCAGTGGTATTTTATTGATTACTCACTCAGAGGAAATGCTTAAATATGCTGATCAGGCCGCCTTAGTTTGTGAAGGAGAAATTATACGCCAGGGTAACCCAGCAGATATTAGTGAATACTTTAAATCTTTCTGCTATCCATGTGCTAAGGAAGAAGAATGTGAGACGGAGGTGGCCAGTTAATGAATGATTATGAAATGATGATTAATGCCTATAAAGATGCTGGTGGAGATGATATTTTTGCCGATAGTGAAGTAGCTCATCTAGTTTTAGAAAGAGATAAAATTTTAGGAATGCATGCTGTTGAAGGCTTAGAAGTTGAAGCTGATAAAATCAGTGAAGATACTGTTAAAGTTAAAGTGCTTGTTAAAGCGGGTTATCAAATCAAAAACCCTGTTCATATGTGTTTTGGAGTTTTACCAAAAGAAGGCCGCCAAAAAATAGATATGAATGTTGAAGTACAAAAAAATGCTAAGGTTGAAGTAGTAGCGGACTGTGTTTTTCCTAATGCAGTTAAGGTAGAGCATATTATGGATGCTGTAATAAATATTGATGACGGGGGCAATTACATATATAAAGAACATCATTTTCATGGGGATAATGGTGGAGTAGAAGTAATTGCTAAGTCAGATATTAATGTAGAAGCAAACGGTAAATTGGTGACTAAATTTGACCTTTTAGAGGGTCGGGTTGGTAAAATTGATTTTGATTATAAAGCAAATATTGCTGAACATGGAACAGTAGAAATGCTGGCCCGGATTAGTGGGCAAAAAAATGATTTAATTAAAATCAGGGAAGCTGCACATTTAAATGGTGAATCTGCTCGAGGAATATTAGATTCCAAAATTGCTTTGAAAGATCAAGCAGAGGCAGAAATTTATAATGAATTAACTGCAGATGCTGCTGAAGCGATGGGTCATGTTGATTGTACTGAAATTATTAAAGATCAGGCGATAGCACGAGCTATTCCGATTGTAGATGTTCGTCATCCAGAAGCTAAGGTAACTCACGAGGCTGCAATTGGTAGTGTTGACAGCACCCAACTGCAGACATTAATGTCCCGTGGACTTGATGAAGAAGAGGCTTCAGATGTAATTATCCAGGGTCTGCTTAATGATTAACCTATAAAATTACAGCTTACAGCTACCGTTTACTGGACCAATATTTACCAAATGATAAATGTTAAAAATCCATATAATATATTTTATGGATATAATTGGGTCGGTAAACGGTTGCTGTATTGCTGTACACCCGTACAAAAAGGAGGGATTTTATGTTTAAGAAAAATAACTTATTTACAGTAATTTTCCTATTTATTTTTCTTTTAGCTGCAGCAGTTCCTGTTTCTGCACTTGAAGTTAATGTTCAGGCACCAACTGTACCGGGAGCCTTACCATTTTTGTGGATGCAGGAAAAAATTGAACTGCCAGCAGCATTAGAGATTAAGCTTAATTTATCATCAGACCATCAGCGCGGAATGTCATTGCTTGCTCAAAATGATATTGATCTTTTAATTACTGGTTCTAATGTTGGAGCTAATGCTTATAACCGCGGTATAAATCTTAAAATGATGAATGTTAATACTTGGGGAATTGATTATTTGCTGACAAATGGTTTTAAAACAGAATCTTGGGCTGACCTTAGAGGAAAAAATTTAGCTTTACCTCTGCAGGGAGGACCACTAGACTTTTTGGCAAGGTACTTAGCTCAGAAAAATGGTCTTGATCCAGAAAAAGACTTAAATTTAATCTATAGAGCCCTGCCGGGTGGGGCCCAATTATTTATGGCAGGAGAATTAGAAGCCATTATTTTGCCAGAGCCATTAGTGACAATTAGTCTTGCAAATCGAGAAGAAGCTGTATTATCGATGGACTTACAGGAGGAATGGGCTAAGCTAAATGGGGATAATAGAATTCCTTTTGTAGCTCTTTTTGTTAACGGAGAATTTAGCAGCAAATATCCTCAGTTTACAGATATAATAAATGCCTATTATGCTAAAGGTGTTGAATGGATAAATAATAATCCTGAAGCAGCAGCTGAACTTGCTGCAGAACATTTTGAAATACCAGCACCTATTTTTAAAAAATCTCTAAATAGAGTTAATTTAAATATTTATTCTGAGATGGAGAGCAGAAAATTAACAGAATTATATTTTGGTGAAATGTTAAAAATATATCCAGAACTTTTAGGTGGATCTTTACCCGATGAAGAATTCTATTATTAAACCGTTTTGGATTTTGTTATTTTTTATTTTTCTAATCTGGGAAAGGAGTGCGGCTGGTCTAAACAGCCTTATTCTGCCCTCGATTGGAGAAAGTTATCAGGCTTTAAAAGAAATTGCTCTATCCGGAATATTACTTGAAAGTTTTATAATCACTTTAAGAAGAACTCTAATTGCTTATGGGCTGGCTGTTATTTTAGGTATTATTACAGCACTTTTGCTCTATCGTTTTAAGTTTTTGCAGAGAACATTTAGACCTTTAATTACTGTGATTCAGGCAACTCCACCAGTAGTCTGGGTTTCTCTGGCAGTGGTTTGGTTTGGAGTTGCAGATGATTTGACACCGATATTCTTGATATTTATAGTCTCATTACCAGTGATTTTTGTTAATATTTTTCAGGGCTTAGAAGATATGAATGTAGAATTAGTTGAGATGGCCCAGGCCTATTCCACACCAAAATATAGAATTTTAAAAGAAATTTATCTTCCATCATTATTACCAGCCTTAGTTTCTGCTTTAAGTATAGCTTTTGCCTTTGCCTGGAAATCATCAGTTTTTGCAGAATTTATAGCTTCTTCGAGCGGTATTGGTTATCAGTTGAGCCGAGCTAATTCAATGATGGCAACCGATAGGCTTTTTGCCTGGACCATAGTTTTAATACTATTTATGCTGTTTGTTGAATATTATTTATTAGAGAAATTAAAAAAACATGTCAGCAGGTGGAAAAATGACTAAAGAGCAAATAATGTTGAAGCTTAAAAATATAAATAAGTCATTTCAAGATTTAACAGTACTTAAAAATTTAGATTTAGAAATTAATCAGGGGGAAATATGCTGTTTGCTTGGACCTTCAGGTAGTGGTAAAACAACACTATTTAGAATTGCAGCCGGGCTGGAAAAAGCTGATTCCGGTGAAATAACTAAAAATAGTGATCCTCGTTTTGCTTATGTATTTCAATCTCCAAGACTTCTGCCCTGGAAAAATGCTGAAGAAAATTTGATTTTTGTCCAGAAAAATTACGGTTTAGAATCTGAAAAATCTTTAAGAGATTTACTTTTTCGATTGGCAAAGCTAGAAAATTTTAAAACAGCATATCCAGATGAACTATCAGGAGGTATGCAGCAGAGATTGGAGTTAATAAGAGCTTTTGCAGTTAAACCTGATTTAGTATTTTTGGATGAGCCTTTTAAATCACTGGATATGAAGACCAGGATGAATTTAAGAAAATTAATTACTGTCATTCAGGCGGAAACTGGTATCACATTGTTTTTAATAACTCATGATCCTGAGGAGGCACTTTTGCTGGCTGATAGAATCTACATTATGGCAGCTGAAAAGCAGGGAATAATTAAAGAAATTAAGATTGAAAAGGCAAGAGAAAAAAGAAAAATTTCTGATCCAGAACTTTATCAGCATTTGGAGAATATAATGGATATTTTTAGTGATTTAGTTTCAGATTTAGAAGATGCAGGAGACGAAATAAAGAGACTATTTTAAATTTTAGATTAAATTTTTATTTGTTAATTGTAATTTGAGCTGAAAATAGAGAAAGGATGATTGTATGACTCCAAAAATAGGTATTGCACTTTCCGGGGGAGGAGTTAAAGGTTTTGCTCATTTAGGAGTACTGAAGGCCTTGGAAGAGAAGGGAATAGAAGCAGATGTATTGGCTGGTGTCAGTGCTGGGGCAATTGTTGGCTCCTTCATTGCAGCTGGAAAGAAACCATCAGAGGTAATGAAATTAATTAATGAAAGTGATTTTTTCGATTTTGCAAAACTTAGTTTGCCTAATCGAGGTATTTTTACATTGGATAATATGACTGAAAACTTAAAAAAATCACTCGGAATTAAAAGTTTTGAGGAATTAAAAATCCCTTTTTATGTTGGGGCAGCTAATATAGAGAGAGCAAGGATGGAATATTTTGATAAAGGAGATTTGATTAAAATTATTCAAGCTTCAGCATCTATTCCAGTTTTATTTTCACCAGTTGAAATTAATGGGGAATTATATGTAGATGGGGGTCTTTTTGAAAACTTACCTGTAAACCCACTTTTAGATAAATGTGATATTTTAATTGCTGTTAATGTAATGCCGGTAAACTTAAATGGAAAGTTAGATAGTATAACAGATATTGCGGTCAGAACTTTTCAGCTAAAAACAATTGTGAATGCTGAGGAATTAAAGGCAAAGGCTGATATCTTTATTGAGCCAACTGGAATTGAAAAATATAATATTTTGAACACCAAATATAGCCAGGAACTTTATGATCTCGGTTATAATTATTGTAAAAATTTAGAGATAGAAATCTAAAAAAAAAGTTAACTGGAGTTGATTTTGAAATAGCTTCAGAATTAAATCATTGCCTAATTTTATCTTTAAAATTCATAGAGGCAGCCGTTTAACAATAATTTAAAATCCCTATTTTGACAGGCATTATAGGCTTTTTTATTTAAGAGTAAAAATTTGACTTAATAAAAAAACAATTATATAATTAAATCAGAGTGAATAAAGATTTTCTATTAAAATATAAGCAATTCAAAATTTAAAGGGAGGTCAGATTTATGAGCGAATATCATGAACCAGAAGAAAAATTAACGGAAGAAGCGATTGATTATCATCGTATTATCAAGAGTGTGATTGAAGAATTAGAGGCAGTTGATTGGTACAATCAAAGAGCAGCTGCTACAAATGACCCTGATATTAAGGCAATTGTAGAACATAACCGTGACGAAGAAATTGAGCACGCCTGTATGGGGCTGGAATGGCTGCGCCGTAATAATCCTGTCTGGGATGAAATGTTAAGAACTTTCCTTTTTACAACAGCAAAAATTACTGAAGTTGAAGAAGAGGGTGAAGGTGGAGAAGGCGCGGAAGAAGACGCCTCAGCTTCCACAGGATCTCTTGGTTTGGGTAGTATGAGAGGAGGAGAATAAATGGATATTTTAAAACGATCATTAGCACCATTTGCAGCAGAGGCTTGGGATTTCTTAGATGACGAGGCAACTGATGTATTAAGTCAAAAATTAAAAGCACGTAAAGAGGTGGATTTTCTAGGCCCTAAAGGTTTAGAATTATCCTCAATTAATACCGGTCGTTTCAGTCCTGTAGGAATTGAAGATGTTGAAGGGGTAACTTATTCTACAAGAGAAGTACTTCCCCTGGTAGAGCTTAAAGTTCCTTTTACAATGAAATTAAGTGAAATTGAAGCTTTAGCTCGGGGAGCAGAAGATGTTGATACTGATGAATTAATTGAAGCTGCTTCTAAAATAGCAAAAGCGGAAAATAAAGCTGTATTTTATGGTCTTGATGAAGTAAATATTGAAGGTGTCGTTGAAGCTTCGGAATACGAAGAAGTTAGTGTCTCTGGTGGAGAAAAAGAATTAATTGCTGGGCTTTTAAAAGCACTTAATTTATTCGAAGAAAACAGTGTAGGTGGCCCTAAGCGCTTACTTTTAGGACCTGAGCTTTATTCTCTACTCTATGAATTAGATGATAAAGGTTATCCACTTAAACGTAAAGTTGAAGAAATGGTGGATAGCGGTACCGTATTAGTTCCTGATCTCGGAAACAGAGGACTTTTAATTTCTGAGCGTGGTGGAGACTTTGAATTAACTATTGGTCAGGATATTTCTCTTGGTTTTGAAGATAGGAATGGTGATGAGGTAGAATTATTTTTCCTCGAAACATTTACATTTAGAGTAAATGGACCAGAAGCTGCTGTTGTCCTGAAATAAGAATAAAATGAATTAAATTATAAAACCGTCTGCTGGATTGATTTTAGTGGGCGGTATTTTTTGCATTTTTAACAAACATCTGTTTGAAATAGCTGGTTTATTGTAGTATAATATAATTAAAGATATCAATAGTAATACAATCTTCATTTAACATATATTTTGTTATTTTTAGGAGCTTCTCAAACTCCTTTCAGTCAAACATCGAGAAGCTAATTCCCTAAAAATAACAAAATATACTATTCCGATTGAATCATTACTATTGATACCTTTAATTATTGGGTTAAGATATTAAAAACAGCAAAAAACTAATTCCCCACTATTGATTAATTAGAACTATTCCGATTGAATCGTTTCTATCGAAGCGATTAATTATTGGGTTAAGAGATCTAAAACAGAAATAAAGATGCTGATAATTTATGTATTTTCTTTTGACAGGATTTTAAATTGAGAAATGAATCAGGATTAGAAGGGAAAAAAGATGGAACTTCAGAAAAAACTTGAAATTTTAAGTGATGCAGCTAAATATGATGTTTCCTGTTCTTCGAGCGGCAGCGGCAGTCGTGGTAACAGCAGCAGTTTAGGGAACACTAAAAATAGTGGAATTTGTCACAGCTGGACGGATGATGGCCGCTGTGTTTCCCTGCTTAAAATTCTTTTTACAAATTACTGTATTTATGACTGTCAATATTGTGTCAATAGGGTCAGCAGTGATCGCCCCCGAGCTGCTTTTACGCCGGAAGAAGTTGCTCAGCTGACTGTTGACTTTTATAAAAGAAATTACATAGAAGGATTATTTTTAAGCTCTGCAGTTAATAGAGATCCTGACTGGACAATGGAGCAGCTGCTGAGAACTGCCCAACTGCTGAGAAATAAGCATAATTATCAGGGATATATTCATTTAAAAGCAATTCCAGGAGCAGATTTCAAATTAATTTATCAGGCGGGCTTATTAGTAGATAGAATGAGCATCAATATTGAACTTCCCAGTGAAAGCAGCTTAGAGAAATTAGCTCCCCAGAAGAAAAAAGCAGGTATTTTAGCTCCTATGAAAGGAATAGGAAAAGGGATAGAAAATAATCTAATTGAGAGAAAAAAATATAAGCAGAAAGAAAAATTTGTACCTGCTGGTCAGTCAACTCAATTGATTGTTGGGGCCAGTCCCGAGTCAGATCGTCAGATACTATCACTTTCAGAAGGATTATATGATCATTTTAATTTAAAAAGAGTATATTATTCTGCTTATTTACCGGTGGGTAATTCTTCTCTTCTGCCTGCACTACCCGGCCCACCATTAAAGCGCGAACATCGTCTTTATCAAGCCGACTGGTTACTTCGCTATTACGGATTTAAAGCGGGAGAATTGTTGACTCCCAGCAGAGAAAACTTTGATTTAAAAATTGATCCTAAAGCAGATTGGGCACTTAATAATTTAGATCAATTTCCGGTAGAAATTAATACTGCAGATTATGAGATGCTGCTGCGGGTACCTGGAATTGGCCCAGTATCTGCAGCTAAAATAATTAAAGCAAGAAAAGAAACAAGACTAAGCCATTACAATCTAAAGAAAATGAAGATTAGTTTAAAAAGGGCTAATTTTTTTATTACCTGTAATGGTAAATATGCAGCTGCAGTCCCTTTTGAGAGTGAAATAATTTACAGCAGATTGGCAGAAAAAGAAAGCCAGCAGCTTTCCTTATTTACAGAAAATGCGGGCACTGAGCAGGAATGGGAATTAGATAAAGTAAATTAGAAAAGACAAAGAGGTAAATAATTATGAAATCAAAGTTAAATCAAGGAGCAAAAAAAGTATATGTCTATGATGGAAGTTATCAGGGCCTTTTAACTGCCTTATACTGGAGTTTTAAATTAAAGGAGATTCCAATTAAAATAATTCCGGAGTCAAAATTTAAAGATGATCTGTTTTATCAAAAAAGAAAAATAAAAACCGATAATGAGAAGGCAGAATTTTTAAGTGAACAGATTAAAAAGCATATTTCAAAAAAAGCTCTGCATAATGTTTTTCGGGCCTATCTTTCTGAAACTAAAAAAATAGAACTTTATATTTTTAGATATTTATTTACTGGTTTTAAAGTTGGTAAAAGTATAGACGAATTTTTAACCAAAGATTATGTTTTGAAAGTTCAGGAAATGTGTCAAAAAGTTGCTCGAGAAAGTCATCGACTTAAAGGGTTGATCCGCCTTCAGGAAACAGCTGAGGGTAAATATTATGCTGCTGTAGAACCTGATTATAGGGTATTAATATTGCTTGCTTCTCATTTTAAAAATAGATTTTCAACTATGGATTGGATAATTCATGATCTTAAAAGGGAAGAAGCAATTATTTTCTCAGCTGCAGATCAGGAGTGGCTTTTAATTAATTTAGAAAAAGATTTTATGCCAAAGTTTTCTAAAAAAGAACAGGAAATTCAGAATCTCTGGTGCTCATTTTTCACAGCAGTAAGCATTCAAAACAGAAAAAATCCTAAAATTCAGCAGCAATTTATGCCAAAAAAATATTGGAAGCATTTGATAGAAACACCAGGAAGCAGCAGGCAATTTAAATCAAATTAGCATTTACATTAATAAGATAAAATTATATTATAATAATTGAGAAAATAGAAATTAATAAATTAACTAGGATGATTGTGATGCAGAAAAAAATAATGGCTGTTTTTGGGACCAGACCAGAAGCAATAAAAATGGCTCCACTTTTAAAAGCATTTAGGCAAAATGATAATTATAAATTAATAATTACTGTAACAGCTCAGCATCGAGAAATGCTTGATCAGGTTATGGAACTATTTCAACTTGAAGCCGATTATGATTTAGATATTATGCAGGCAAGGCAGACTTTAAGTGGACTTTCAGCTAGAATAATTAAAAAATTGGATGGAATAATAGCTGCAGAAAAACCAGATCTTTTGCTGGTTCATGGTGATACCGCATCTACTTTTATTGGTGCTCTGACTGCATTTTATAATCAAATTGATATTGCTCATGTGGAAGCAGGTTTAAGAACACACGATAAATATTCTCCCTTTCCGGAGGAGATGAACAGACAGCTGACAGGAGTACTGGCTGATCTTAATTTTGCCCCAACTAAAAAGGCAAAAGAAAATCTAATCCTAGAAAATACTCCAGAAAATAAAATATTTGTAACAGGAAATACTGTTATTGATGCCCTACTTTCTGTTGTAGATGCTGATTATCAATTTAAAAATAAGCTGCTTCAGAATTTAGATTTTCAAAATAAAAAAGTAATTTTATTGACAGCTCACCGCAGAGAAAATTTGGGAGAACCTATGGAAAATATATTTAAGGCAGTCGATCGCTTAACTGCTGAGTTAAGTGATTTAGAGGTGGTTTTTCCGGTTCATTTAAATCCGGTTATTAGAGAACTGAGCCAAAAAATGTTGGCAGATAATAAGCAGGTCCACCTAATTGATCCCTTAGATTATTTGCCATTTGCCAATTTAATGGCTGGAGTTGATTTAGTTTTAACAGATTCTGGTGGAATTCAGGAAGAAGCACCTTCACTTGGGAAACCGGTTCTAGTTTTAAGAGACACCACTGAACGACCAGAGGCAGTTGAGGCGGGAACAGTGATTAAAGTCGGGACTGAATCTGATAGGATTTATCAGCAGGCATTTAAACTATTAACTGATAAAAAAGAGTACAGCAAATATGCGGCAGCTGTAAATCCATATGGTGATGGAAAGGCTGTCCAAAGAATTATAGAAGCAGTCGATTTTTACTTTGGATTTACAAAAAACCAGCCTGAAGATTTTAAAATTCGATAAATTTAACTGCTCTCAGTTTAACAATAGTTGCTGAGAGTTTTCTTTATTTAAAACAATAATTATTCTTAGTATTAGATAAATCAAAATATTTTAATAATCACGCCAAAATATTTCCAATCTGAAGCAGGATTTACCAGCTGTATATTGAATAATATAAAGTAGAGTAAAATAATTACTTAAAGTTAAGAGACAAAGGGATTTTCATTTTTGAAAAGGAGGTAATAAGATTGGATTTTAATATTGTAATTGCTGGAGAAGCAGGTCAGGGTTTAAAAACAGTAGAAGCAATGCTGACCAAAACATTTTCTCGTCACGGCTATTACTTATTCAGCACTAAAGATTATATGTCAAGAGTTAGAGGTGGACATAACTTTATGCAGATTCGAATAAGTGATCAAAAGCTTGAAGGACCAGATGAGGGGATAGATTTATTACTAGCATTAAATGAAGAAAGTGTAGAAATACACCGCTCAGAAATGAATGAAGATGGTACAATGATATCTGAGATAGAATCAGATGAAAATGATATAGTATATATTGATGCTAAGGGATTAGCTAAGGATGTCAATCCTCGAGCAGTTAACACTGTCTTTGTTGGAGCTGCCTTTAAAATTATGGGCTTACCAACTGAAGAAGCTGAAGAGGCAGTTAAAGAACATTTTGCAGATAAAGAATCAATAATAGAAGATAATTTAACCTTATTAAAAGCAGGATATGAAGCTGTTGAACAGCTTTATAATCTTAAAGGTCTTGGAAAAAAAGATGATAGAATGGTGATTGATGGTAATAGTGCTGTTGGTTTAGGCGCATTATTAGCAGGTTTAAGTTATTATGCCGCTTATCCAATGTCACCTTCTACAGGTATTTTACATTATGTGGCTTCCAAACAAGAAGAGTTAGGTATTGTAGTTGAACAGGCAGAAGACGAAATAGCTGCTATTAACATGGTACTTGGAGGTACTTACAGTGGTCTGCGTTCAATGACAGGTACCTCGGGTGGTGGTCTAGCATTAATGGCAGAAGGAATCGGTCTGGCGGGAGTTACGGAAACTCCAATCGTTATTGCAGATGTACAGCGTCCTGGTCCGGCTACAGGTTTACCCACCAGAACAGGACAGGGAGATTTATTATTTGCAGTTAATATTGCCCAAGATGAATTTCCATTAATGGTTTTGGCTCCCAAAGATCAGGAAGATGCGGTTTATCAAACATTTAGAGCATTTAATTTGGCTGATAAATATCAGCTGCCGGTTATTATTTTATCTGATCAATTTATTGGTGATGGTTCTAAGACTATAAAAGAAATAGATACAAGTGACATGAAAATTGAAAGACATTTAGTTGATCCGGCTGAAGTAGAAGGGGAATATAAGCGCTACAAATACACTGAAGATGGGATTTCTCCCCGTGCTTATCCAGGTCAGCTGGAGGATAATGTTGTCTTGTCAGATAGTGATGAACATGATGAATTTGCCCATATTGTTGAAGATGCAGAAACTAGAAATAAAATGGTTGCTAAAAGAAGCAAGAAAATGGCAAAATTAAAGAAAGAAGATTTACTTGAGCCAGATTACTATGGCCCAGAAGATCCAGACTATATTTTAGTTGGCTGGGGTTCAACTGCAGGTCCATTAACAGAAGCTAGAAAAATGCTAGCTGATGAATATAAAGTTGGTCATTTAGCTTTTAATGATGTCTGGCCTCTGCCGACCAAAGAAATTGAAGCAAAGGCAGCATCTGGAGCAAAATTAGTTTATGTAGAAAATAATGCTGGAGCACAATTTGATAGATTAGTTAGAAGTGAAACTGGAATTAAAGCAGATTATAATATCTTAAAAGATGATGGCCGTCCTTTCTCTGGCCGGGAAATTTATAGAAGATTTAAAGAAGAGGTGAGCAAATAATGGTAGATAAAAATATTTATCAGGCTGATCGTGAAACTGCCTGGTGTCCGGGATGTGGCAACTTTCCCTTAAGAACTGCTCTTTCTGAAGCTTTATCTGAAATGGATTTAAAACCAGAAGAAGTAACTATGTTTACTGGAATTGGACAGGCAGCAAAAATGCCTCATTATATTAAAGTTAATGGATTTAATGGTTTACATGGACGTTCAATCCCACCTGCAGTAGCTATGAGAGTTGCTAACCCTAAAATGACAGTAATTGTAGAGTCAGGTGATGGCTGTACTTATGGTGAAGGTGGTAATCATATACTGCACAATATAAGACGTAATCTAGATATTATTCACCTTGTTCATGACAACCAAATATATGGTTTAACTAAGGGCCAGGCTTCTCCAACAAGTATGGCAGAATTAATAACTCCTGTTCAAACTCATGGAGTTAATGCTGAACCATTTAATCCAGTTCGTTTTGCCGTTGGTATGAAGGCCAGCTTTGTTGCCAGAAGTACTGTTGGTGATCGTGAACATCTAAAAGAAATGATTAAAGAGGCTAAAAAGCACAAAGGTTATGCTTTGATTGATATTTTTCAGCCCTGTGTTTCCTTCAATAAAATTAATACTTATCAGTGGTACAATAAGAGAGTATATAAATTAGAAGATCATGATCCAACTGATCATGCTGCAGCAATGAAAGTTGCAGACGAATTTGGAGATGAAATTCCTATTGGAATCATTTATCGACAGGATAAACCAACCTTTAGAGATAGAATTCCTTATTTGAAGGATAAGGCACTGGTTGATCGTGATGTAGAAGTAGCAGATATGGAATATTTAATTAAAGAATTCAAATAAAAGTTAGCTTTTAGTTAATATTTAGTCTGAGAAACTTTATAGAATAAATTTAAGGAGGCTTATAATAATGAATATTTTTGATTTTGCCATTAATTTTGAGATTGAAAATCGTAAATTATATGAAGAATTTGCTGAAAAAACAGGTAATGAAGATTTAAAAGGTGTATTTTTAGAGTTGGCTGAGGAAGAAAAAAAGCATGAAAACATTGTGCGTCAGCTAAAAGAAAATAAAAAAGCTGATAATGTAGAAGCCGGCATTCTACCAAAAGCAAAGAAAGTACTGGAAAAAATCGCTAATGATTTACCTAAAGGTTCTGAAGGTGTATTTGTAGATGAACAGGTTGATGTTTACAAAAAGGCTATAGATATTGAAACAAAAAGTTATGAGTTTTATGAAGAAAAAGCTGAAGAAAGTGATTCTGAAGAAGTTAAAAAAGCCTTTAAACGTTTAGCAGAAGAAGAGAAAAAGCATGAGAGAATTATTGGCAATATTATTGAGCTGGTAAATCGTCCTAACACCTGGCTTGAAGATGCTGAATGGTACCATCTAGAAGACTATTAAATCTATTAAATAACTAACACTTGATTATTAAGCAGAAAAAACCAACAACATCTGCTGCCGGAATTCACTATAAATATGAGTTTAGTTTACTGAACCTTATATTTGTTAATTGAACGTGTAAAGTTGAAGGACTCTAATCATTCTTTAAATATATAGAGTTTGTAAGCGTAAAACCAATTAATCTCCGGCAGCAGATGTTTTTTAAATAATGATTGCTTTAAATGTTATTTTCTGCTAAACTACTATGGATATGATATTAAATTATTATTCATAGGAGGAAATTTTATGTTAGAAGTTATTTTAGGTGGGCTTTTTATATTCTTAGCCCGAGTTACAGATGTATCGATGGGAACAATCAGGGTTTTGATGATTTTTAAAGGACGCAGATTATACGCTGCTTTAATCGGTTTTTTTGAAGTTTCAATTTATGTTATGGCACTTTCCAGAGTTGTTAATACTCTTGAAAACCCATTCTATTTAGTTTTCTATGCCTGTGGCTTTGCAGCAGGAAATTATGTTGGGTCTTATGTAGAAGAAAAAGTAGCAATTGGTCAGGTAACTGTCAATATAATTAGTTCTAATGGCAGTACTGAGTTAATTGAACAGTTAAGAAGTGAAGGTTATGGAGTCACCGTTCTTGATGGTGAAGGCCGTAAAGGAAAAAAGAAGATATTGTTTGTAACTATGGAAAGAAAATGTTTGAAGCACCTTTTTGAGGTTGTGGATCAATATGAACCCGATTCTTTTGTCAATATCTTAGATTCACGCTCAACTAGAGGTGGATATATTAGAAGAAACAAGAGAAAATAATTATATATTTTATAAATTGTGATTAATATCATTTCTTATGTGATATAAATCATAGAATAAAAAACTAGAAAGTATATAATAATACTTGAGTTAAGAACTTATAATTTAAAATTTAATTTAAATTGCAGTTACATATATAAACTGCGATAAATTACTTATTTCAAGAGGAGGAATAAAATATGTCCATGTTTTGTTATCAGTGTCAGGAAACAGCAAAGAATGAGGGCTGTACAATCAAGGGTGTCTGTGGAAAAGATGCAGATGTTGCAAATCTACAGGATTTATTAGTATTTGTGCTTAAGGGAATTTCTGTTTATTCCGAAAAAGCTAAGGAAGAGGGTCGTGATCTTTCAGATAAGACAGCACCATTTATTATGGAAGGTCTTTTTGCTACAATTACTAATGCTAACTTTGATGCTGAAAGATTTGAAGATTTAATTGAAGAAGCTTTTGCTTTAAGAGATGAAGTTGAAGCTGAATTCAAAAAAGTTTATAAAGAAAATCACGGTGAAGAGTTCAGTGGAGATTTACCTGAACATGCTACCTGGTATAGTGATGATGTAAGCGATTATTATGATAAAGGTACTGATGTTGGAGTTTTAGAAACTGAAGATGTTGATGTTAGATCTCTACGTGAGCTGGCTACATATGGCTTAAAAGGTATCGCAGCTTATGGTGATCACGCGAGAGTTTTAGGAAAGCATAAAGATGAAATTGATAGATTTACTCAAAAATGCTTAGCTGCTACTACAGATGACAGTATGAGTGTTGATGATCTTGTTGGTCTAGTTATGGAAACTGGTGAAATGGCTGTAGAAACAATGGCTCTTTTAGATGAAGCCAATACTTCTACTTATGGTCATCCAGAACCTACTGATGTAAATATTGGTGTTAGAAATAATCCTGGTATTTTAATTAGTGGACATGATTTAAAAGATATGGAAGAGTTATTAGAGCAGACAGAGGGTACTGGAGTAGATGTTTATACTCACAGTGAAATGTTACCTGCTAACTCTTACCCAGCATTTAAAAAGTATGACCACTTTGTTGGTAACTATGGTAACTCATGGTGGCATCAGGATAAGGAATTTGAATCATTTAATGGTCCAATTTTGATGACAACAAACTGTATTACTCCTGTTAAAGATTCATATAAAGATCGCATCTTTACAACAGGAATGGCAGGATATCCAGAAGTTACTCACCTTCCTGACCGCAAAGAAGGAGAAAGCAAAGACTTCTCTGAACTGATCGAATTGGCTAAAACCTGTGATTCACCAGTTCAGTTAGAAGAAGGTACAATCCCTGGTGGTTATGCTCGTAATACAGTTATGAGTGTTGCCGACAAGGTAATTGAAGCTGTAGAAAATGGAGATATCGGCCGCTTTGTAGTAATGGGTGGTTGTGATGGACGCTTTAAGAATAGAGAGTACTTTACAGATGTAGCTAAAGAATTACCAGAAGATGCTGTAATCCTAACAGCAGGTTGTGCTAAGTACCGCTACAACAAGCTTGACCTGGGAGATATTGGTGGAATTCCAAGAGTACTAGATGCAGGTCAGTGTAATGACTCTTATTCCTTAGCTTATATCGCATTACAGCTTAAAGAAGCAATGGGTGTAGATGATATTAATGATCTACCAATCTCTTATGATATTGCCTGGTATGAGCAGAAAGCTGTAGCAGTATTACTTGCACTTCTATCTCTAGGGGTTAAAGGAATTCGTCTTGGACCCACACTGCCAGCATTTGTTTCCGAAAATGTGCTTAATGTATTAGTTGATAAGTTTGATATTAAGCCAACTGGCGACGCTAAAGAAGATGTTGCAGCTATTATGGCTGGAGAGTAAAATTTCTAGCTTATGCTAGATGCTAGATATTTGAAAAATAAATAAATGCTTTAAGTTTTGTAAATAACTTAGAGTTGTAATATATATTTAAATTAAGATCTGTCTGCAGATGCGGGCAGGTCTTTTTTTATTTTTAAATAATTTAACTTATGTGATATATGTCATAGTGATGGCCTAAAATTAATGTCATAATTAAAACATAGTAAATTACTCAAGATTAAATATAATTTATATAAGGAGGCAGTACTATGACTGCATTGACAAGAAAAGAAGAACTTAAAAATCTTTTAGAAAGACTAAATAGTGGTGAGGCTACAGAGAAAGTAAAAAGAGAGGCTCAAGAATTAATTAACAGTATTAGCGCGAAAGAACTTTCGGAAGCTGAACAGGAATTAATTAATGATGGTTTGGAAGAATCTGAATTGAGACACTTATGTACTGCTCATATTGAAGCGATGGCAGAAGAATTAAAAGAATTAAAAGCCAATGTACCAGTTGGTCACCCATTAAGCACTTTAATTTCTGAACATGAGGAAATTTTAAAAATATTAGATCGTCTGGACGAAGTGAATTCTGAAATCCAAAAACTAGATGATTTTGATCCAGATAATCCTTTATTTGATGAACTAAAGGATATTGGCAGCAAATTATTGGATACCGAAAAACATCATACTCGAGAGGAAGAAACATTATTTCCTGAAGTTGATAAGAGCGGTGTAACAGGTCCAACCAGAATTATGAGAATGGAACATGACGATCTCTGGCCTCATAAAGAAAGAATTAATGAGATGGCAGAAAATGCAGAAGAGATTGATTTTGAAGATTTTAAAACAGAAATTAAAGAACATGCTGACTATGTTGTTGTAACTTTAAGAGATCATATTTTTAAAGAAAATAATATTCTCTATCCAACAGCTAAAGATGTTATTAAAGAAAGCCAATGGGAAGAGATTAAAAGCAAAAGTGATGAGATAGGTTACTGCAGCTTTACTCCAGCAGCAGAATTAAATAATTAGAATTTTTTTCACTTAAATTATAAATTTGTTTATTGAAATCAAATAATTAATCTATAGATTAATGAGGTGTATAAAATGTTTAAATTAGATGATACAGTTGGAAATATTGTGACAGAATTTCCTGGAGCAGCAGAAATTCTAAAAAATCATAAGATCGATTTTTGCTGTGGTGGTGATCGAAAATTAAAAGATGCAGCCAGAGAAGATTTAACTGATAAAGTTGAAGCTGCAGAGATTTTAGCAGAAATAAATAAAAATTATTCTGATAAAAAAGATTATTATGCAGAAATAGATGATCCTAAAAATCTCTCACAGTCGCAATTGATTGAATATATAATTGATAAACACCATGCCTTTTTACAGCAGATTCTGCCTCAGCTTTCAGAACTAACTACAAAGATTTTAAGAGCACATCGAAAAGAACACGGGCAGCTTTTAAAAGAGGTACATCGACTTTTTAGTACTTTAAAAATGGAGTTAGAAGAACACTTAATTAAAGAAGAGGAAGAAATATTTCCTCTGATTATAGAATATTCTCAGTCTGAGGAAACTGCTGGTTCTGAAAAAACATTAAAAGGGATTTTAGAATTAGAAACAGAACATGATACAGCAGGAGAAATCATAAAGAAATTAAGGGAAATTACTGATGACTATCAGCTGCCTCAAGATGCCTGCAGCTCATTTGAATTAACCTACAGCCTACTTAAAGATTTAGAGGCAGATTTATATCAGCATATTCATTTAGAGAATAATATTCTATTTGCCAGACTTAATAATTAAATAAATATATTATTAGAAATTCACTCCTCTTTAAACAGATTTGTTTTTAAATTGTCTGTTATAAAGGGGAGTTTTTTTGCTTCTGCTCATAAAATTTGATTTTTTAGTAAAAAATAAGATATTATTAAGTTAGATTTAACAATTAATAGTAAAGATAAGTAAATTATAATTAAATGGGGGAATAAAAATGAGTAATAATTTAATCGATGTTTTTGTAGAAATTCCTAAGGGGAGCAATAACAAATATGAGTATGACAAAGAAAAGGGAAAGTTTAGACTCGATAGAGTAATGTACTCTCCAGTTTATTACCCGGCAGATTATGGTTATTTAGAAGAAACTTTAGCTGATGACGGAGATCCACTTGATGCAATGGTTTTAACAACTTTTCCAACCTTTCCTGGCTGTATTATTACTGCTAAGGTAATTGGGATGTTTATCATGGAAGACGAAAAAGGAAGAGACGAAAAGATATTCTCTGTACCTGAACACGATCCTAGATTTAGAAATACAAATACTCTTTATGATTTGGAAGAACATCTTTTAAAAGAATATGAACACTTTTTTTCTGTCTATAAAAATCTAGAAGAAAAGAAAGTAGATATAATTGGTTGGGCCGGAATTGAAGAGGCCTTTGAAGTTATTGAAGAATCAAAAAAAGCATATCAAAAAAATAATTAAGAAACTGACAATGGGGGCTGATCATATGAAATCAGATGACTTAAAATTTGTAAATACAGCATGGGCAGCAGAACATTTAGCTGATGATGATTTAATTATTATTGATTCACAGGCAGATTCACATGATTATATAATTGAACATTTACCAGGTGCTTTTTATTTTAATGAAAATTTATTTAGACTTAGTGCTGACGGAATTCCTAATTCTTTCATTGCTGAAAAAGCAGTTGAATCACATTTAGAAAACATAGGTTACACAGGGAACCAAAAGATATTGATTTATGGTGGAACTGGCAAAGCAAGCGAAGAGAGCAGCAAGAATGCTCCTTTTATGACTGCCTACAGTCTTTATCGAGCCGGAGTCGAAAATATTTATATTTTAGATGGGGGATTAAATAAGTGGAGGCAGGAAAACAGAAGAGTTGAAAAAGGATATCCGACTGCTTCTAGGGGCAGCTTTAAAGCTGAGCTGAGGCATGATTTATTAGTTGATATGGAACATGTTAAAGAAGCTTTGGCAGATCAAAATAAGATTTTAGTTGATGTTAGAGCAAAGGGTGCATATCTAGCTAAGGGAGGTCCCTGGTCAAGAGCCGGCCATATCCCAGGAGCTATTAATATTCTATTGGATGAAATTTTAGCTGCAGCTAATCCATTTAAATTAAAGCCTCAGGCTGAAATTGAAGCTTTAATTGATAAATATGGCTTAGATAATAAGGAAGAAATAATTATCTACTGTGGAACTTCACATAATGCGGTAGTCTTATTTTTAGTATTTAAGTTCTTATTAAATTTAGATAATATTCGTTTTTATGAAGGCGGTTACACAGAGTGGTCAATTTTTTCAGAAAATCCAGTTGAAAAAGAAGCTAATTAAAAGATGCAGTATGTTTAATAATGGATTAAAAGCTTGCTTAGAGAGGGAGGAAATCAATGTTATTTAAAAAAGTTAAATCTGAAGGTCTGGCTCATTTTTCTTACATTATTGGGGATCAGACTGAAGCAGCTGTTATTGATCCCCGAAGAGATATTGATATTTATTTAGAAATTGCTAAAAAAGAAGGAATGAAGATTAAATATATATTTGAAACCCATAGAAATGAAGACTACATTATCGGATCAAGGGCATTAGCAAAGAGATCTAATGCTGAAATTTTTCATGCAGATGGTGAATTAGACTATCAATATGGGCAGTTGGTTGAGGCTGGTAAGGATTATCAAATTGGTAGATTGAAAATTAAAGCTCTACATACACCAGGTCATACTAAAGGTTCTCATTCTTATCTATTAAAGGACTATGATCAGAATCCCTGGATGCTTTTTAGTGGAGATATTCTTTTTGCTGGAGATGTGGGAAGAATTGATTTTTATGGAGAAGATAATATTCCTGAAATAGCAGCTTTACTTTATGACTCACTATATAATAAAATATTACCTTTGGGTGAAGAAGTAATACTATGTCCTGCCCACGGGGCTGGCTCAGTTTGTGGTAGTCAGATAGCAGATCGTGAGCTGACAACTATTGGGATTGAAAAACGATCCAATCCATATCTGCAGTTTCAAAGCAAAGATGATTTCATAAATGAAGTAGGAAAGATGGAAGCAAAACCTAAATATTTTGAAACTATGGAAGCAGCAAATCTTAACCCAGCTGCTGCTAAAGATGCTCCTTTTATATCTGCTCTAAGCCCCAAAGAATTTGAAAAAGAAATGAAAAAAGAGGACACAGTTGTTATTGATATCCGGAGTGATAGTGATTATGCAGCCTCCCATATTCCGGGTTCAGTCTTTTTATGGGAGGATATACTTTCGGGTTTTGTAGGATGGTTTTTGGAGAATAACAAAAGAATTCTTCTTGTAAATAATGGTGATTATCCGGAAAAAGCAGTTAGTTATTTATTTCGAATGGGTTTTGAAAATCTTGTTGGTTATTTGGCAAGAGGAATGTTAAGCTGGCATATGGCTGCTAAAAGCACAGAATCAACAGCTATTATAAATGTTGCTCAATTATGTAATTTACTTGATACTCGTGCTGAGGCTGAATATTTGCTCCTTGATATAAGAAAAGAAGAAGAAAAAGAAGAGGAAGGTTATATCGATGGTGCTTTAGAAATACCTCTGACAGTTCTGCAGGCTAATTTAGTTAAATATGCAGAAGAAATAGATAGAGGTGGTGAAATTTATATATTCTGCGGCAGTGGTATGAGATCAATGACGGCCGCCAGTTTATTAGAAAATAAAGTTGAAAACAAAGTTAAAGTAGTACTTGGTGGTTTAAATGCCTGCTCTTCAACCAGCTGCCCTATCAAAATAGAAGAATAAAATTATTAGATTTTTTAAAGCAAAAAAGTCTTGAGCATTTGAACTTGCTCAAGACTTTTGATTTATTTCCTTATTAAACGATAGAATTCAATTAGCTGTGGAGATGCTACTATTCCTAAAATAAATAATAAAATCAAGCCTTTAATCATTATTTAACCTCCTAATTATTTACTTATTATCTTATATAAGGTTATATTATTATATGGCATTATTATATATAATAAAGTTAAATATTTAACATTTTTAAGTATAAGCTTTTATTTTATTTTTTTTATAGATTATAATTTTTTTGCGAGAAGTTTTAATTAAACCTTCAGACTCAAACTGGCCTAAGACTCTGGAGACAGTTTCACGGCTGCTGCCAATCATACTTGCCAGTTCCTGTTGGGTAAGAGAAATATCTAGGATAACTTTATCTTTTTTCTTCTTCCCATATTTTTCTGCTAAGAAGATTAATAAACCTGCAACTCTGGCAGAACTGTCTTTTAAGGCTAGATCACGAACATTTTGCTGGGCTCGACGAAGTCTATTACTCATTTCACGCAGCAGTTTAAGCCCGATTGAAGGATGTTTTAAAATTAAATTTTCTAATTCTGATTGATCAAAAACAATAACATCAGTATCTGTCATTGTAATCGCTGATGCTGGGTAATTTCCTTTATCAAAGGCAACAATTTCTGCAATAATATCATTACTGCTGAAAATATTTAAAATTTGTTCGTCACCATTTTTAATCATTTTAGTTAGTTTAACCTGGCCATCTTTTATAATATAAAACTTTTCTCCAGCCTCACCTTCAAAAAATATGTATTCACCTTTTTTGAATTTTTTATCTGTGGCAATATCATCAATTAATTTTAGTTCAGCTTCTGTTAACAAACTGAAAAAGGGAATTTCTTTAACTACACTCATTGCTATCCACCTCATATTTATTTTCTAATTCTATAATAAGCAATAAAAGATGAAAAATCAAGTCAATTACTCAACTTTGCATCCGAACCAGCTTTTAATTTAAATAAAAGCTCGACTCTGTGATATAATACGCAGAATATACCTGCAGCTGATGGTATACTTTAAATGTTCTTGCTTAATATTAAAAATTAATAAATAAAAATATATTTGAGTGAGTTATGTCACAGAATAAACTTGAGTAAAATGCTAAACTTTAAACAGTGAAGAAAAAATACCTGCCAGGCAGCTGAAAATTAATTCTAAGCTGCTGGGTATTATAAATATAAATAATTTAAATTAAAGGAGTGTTTTTAATGAAGGGTAAAATTGATGTTAATAAAAATTTATTTGAAATAACTGAGGAGTATCCAGCAGTTATTTCTGTACTTGTTAATAAAGGATTTAGTCAGTTGGATGATGAAGCTAAAAGAAAAAGTTTTGGTAAACAGGTGACATTAAAACAGGCTGCTGGACTCAAAAATTTAGATTTAGAAAAATTAATTGAATTAATGGAAACAGAAATAGAAAAAAATTCTTCTAAAAATAGTGGTGAAAAAAAGATTAAAATTTCAGGTTCATTACCCTGTCCTGTAAAAATACCGATGACAGAGGAATTAGAAAAGAAAACTGCTGAACTTGATTATGAGGTGGAACTTGATCTTAAGTCAGCGTCTCAGGGACTGGAATGGCTGCAGGATGGATTTGATCAAATTGAGTCTGAAGATGGGTTGTCAGATATATTTATTTCAGCAGGTTTTGACCTTTTCTTTGATAAGAACTTAATGGATAGATTCCGCCGTCAGGATGTTTTTAAAGATGCAGCAGGAATTAAAGAATTAAACAAAGATTTTACAGAAGCTGGTGTTGATCTTTTAGATCCGGAAGGGGATTATTCAGTTCTCAGCATAGTTCCAGCAGTATTTTTAGTTAACAAAGAAGAGTTAGATGGTCGAAAAGTACCCAGAAGCTGGGAAGAAATTTTAAGTAAAGAATTTGCGAATAGTGTAAGTTTACCAGTTAGTGACTTTGATCTTTTTAATGCAATTTTATTAAATATATATAAAGCTTATGGTAGAGAAGGAGTTAAGAAACTTGGCCGTTCTATGAAGAAAGCACTCCACCCATCCCAAATGGTTAAAGAGGGAGGACGGAAAGCTGACGATCAGCCAGCAATAACAATTATGCCTTATTTCTTTACTAGAATGGCAAAGCGTTTTCCGCATATGGAATTTGTTTGGCCTGAAGATGGAGCGATTGTTTCTCCAATTTTTATGTTAACTAAAAAATCTAAAAATGAAAAGATGCAGCCTTTAATTGATTTAATGGCATCTGTAAAGATGGGTAAAATTTTAGCTGAACAGGGATTATTTCCAAGTGTGCTGCCTGAAGTTGATAATGGGCTGCCAGAAAATGCGAAATTCATGTGGCCGGGTTGGGATTTCTTAAGAGGAGAAAATCCTGGTGAACTTTTAAGAGACTTAGAAACTGAATTTAACAAGTCAGTGGAGGTGGCTGCAGTATGAATTTAGTAACTTTTTCAGGACCTCCTTCTTCAGGTAAAACTGCTGTAATTTTGAAAACAATTGAAGCAATTCAGCAGCAGGAGCTTAAAGTTGGAGTAGTAAAATTTGACTGTTTATATACAGATGATGATGAACTTTATCGAAAAGCTGGAGTTCCTGTTAAAAAAGGATTATCAGGTTCTCTCTGTCCCGATCATTATTTTGTCAGCAATATCGAAGAGGTTGTACAGTGGGGTAGAGAAAGAGACCTAGACCTTTTAATCACTGAAAGCGCAGGTTTGTGTAACCGCTGTTCCCCTTATATTAAAGATATTAAAGCAATTTGTGTAATTGATAATCTTAGTGGAATTAATACCCCCAAAAAAATTGGGCCAATGCTGAAAACTGCTGATATTGTAGTAATTACCAAAGGCGATATTGTTTCTCAGGCTGAAAGAGAAGTTTTTGCCTCCAGAGTTAGCACTGTTAACCCTGATGCAATGGTAATGAATGTTAATGGATTAACAGGTCAGGGTGCATTTGAATTTTCAACTCTGCTTTATGATGAAGAAGACCATATTGATACAGTTACCGGTAAAAAACTTAGATTTTCCATGCCTTCTGCTATGTGCTCCTACTGTCTTGGTGAAACAAGAATTGGAGCAGAACATCAATTAGGTAATGTTAGAAAAATAGAACTGGGTGATGAATAATGATTAAAAAAGAAGAATTAAAAAATTCAACAGTAAATGAAATAATAGAGGAGTATCCATATACAGAAAGTTTTTTTGATGGACAAAAATTAGCTGTTGATGATGGAGATAAAAGTTTAAGAGAAATTTTTGCAGACTTAACAGTAGAAGAAATGGAAGATGTAGTTTTTGATGTAGATCAATTTGCAGATAGTCTGGCTTCTCACATTAGAAATATGCAGGAATTTCTTGGTGAAAATGATTCAGTGGTTGGAACTCTTTCTATTCTTGCAGGTAAAGATAAGGATGGAGAGCTAGAAAATTATGATAAACTGGATATTAAAAGTGGAGAAATCATATCTATAGTTGGTCCAACCGGTTCTGGTAAAAGTAGACTGCTGGCAGATATTGAATGGACTGCTCAAGGAGATACTCCAACTGAAAGAAAGATCTTGATTAATGATGAAGTGCCAGATAAAAAATGGCGCTTTACAGGAGGTAAAAAACTAGTAGCTCAGCTTTCTCAGAATATGAACTTTGTTATGGATCTTTCAGTGATTGAGTTTTTAAATTTACATGCTGAAAGTCGTTTGATAGATAACCAGGAAGAAGTTGTAGAGAGAATATTTACAGAAGCAAATCAGCTGGCAGGTGAGCAGTTCAGCCGTGATGCTCAGATTACCAGTTTAAGTGGTGGGCAGTCTCGAGCTTTAATGATTGCAGACACAGCTATTTTGAGTTCTTCTCCAATTATCTTAATTGATGAAATAGAAAATGCCGGAATCAACCGTGAAAAAGCTTTAGAGCTTTTGGTCGGAGAGGAGAAAGTAGTTTTAATGGCTACTCACGATCCAATTTTAGCTTTAATGGGAGATAAGAGAATTATCATTAATAATGGTGGAATAAAAGATATAATTAAAACTACCGCAGAAGAAAAAGAATTAATGAAGGAACTCAAGGTTTTGGATAAAGTAATGACTGATCTACGAGAAGATCTGCGTTATGGAAAAAATTTATCAAGGATTAACGATGAATTAGCTGCTGTTAAGACTGCTTAAAAACCAGCTTAAATTGCAGTGAATGCTGGCAGATTTAAGGAAGGCAGATTATCATTTTAATTGAATAGAATATAAAAAAAGCTGCGGTAATTTTACCGCAGCTTTTTTAAACTCAATTTTTTTATATTTCTTTGTTTTAATTTATATTAAAATTATTATTCCCATTCAGTGTGAAAAGTTCCTTCAGCATCAAGGCGCTGATAGGTATGAGCCCCAAAGAAATCTCTTTGAGCCTGGATTAGATTAGCAGGCATTTTTTCTGATTTAAGGCTGTTAAAATAATCTGCTGCAGCATGAAGAGCGGTTAATGGCAATTCTGATTCAGCAGCTTCATTTATAATTTCTTTTAAATCAGCAGCAGAATTTACAAGTTTAGATTTAAACTGTTCTGCTGTAATTAATGTATCAAGCTGCATCTCAGCTGCAAATGCTTTTTGGATAGGTTCCAGAAGACCTGAACGAATAATGCAGCCATCTTCCCAGATGCGTGCAATCTCCTTATAATTTAAATTATAATCATATTCTTCAGAAGCTGTTTTCAAGAGCTTAAATCCTTCTGCATAGGCTATCACTGAGGCAAAATAGAGGGCTGATTTAAGCTTTTTGATTAAATTTTCTTTTGCTAGTTCTCTATTCTGGCTTTTTTCAAACTGCTCAGCATTTTTAATTCTTTCTTCTTTAATTGCTGACATTAAACGCGCATTGACTCCAGCATTAATTGTTGGAATAGCAGTACCAAGATCCAGAGCGCTCTGAACACTCCATTTGCCAGTACCTTTATGCTTAGCTTTATCGAGAATCATATTGATTAATTTTTGGTCAGTTTTAGGATCTTCTTTTTTCATTATTTTAGCAGTAATTTCAACCAGATAAGAATCAAAATCTTGATTCCACTCTGCGAAAATATCGCCAATTTCTTCAGCTTCTAACTTTAAAATCTTTCTCATAAAATCATAAATTTCTGCCAGAACCTCCATAATCCCATATTCAATTCCATTGTGGACCATCTTTACATAATGACCAGCAGATTTGGGACCTAAATAACTGACACAGGCACCTTTTTCAGTTTTAGCAGCTGCATCTTCCAAAATCTCTGAAACTTCTGCATAGGCAGCTTTAGTTCCTCCCGGCATTATTGAAGGTCCGTGTAAGGCACCATACTCACCACCACTGATGCCGACTCCTAGATAGTTAATTCCTTTTTCAGCAAGGTTCTTTTGGCGTCTATTTGTATCCTCAAAATGAGAATTACCACCATCAATAATAATATCATTCTCATCTAAATGAGGTAAAAGGCTGTCAATAACTAAATCAACAGGCTTACCAGCTTTAATCATCAGCATTATTTTGCGTGGCTTAGTTAGAGAAGAGATGAATTCCTCTAAATCATAAGCAGCTTTAATTTCTTGGTTTTCAACTTTATTATCCATAAAATCTTTTGTTTTGCTGGTAGTCCGGTTATAAACAGCAATCGAATGGTTTCTAGCAATATTAAGTGCCAGATTTTGTCCCATTACTGAAAGTCCAATTAATCCAATTTCATAATTTCCCATCTTTAATTACCTCCTAAAACAATTCAGCAAAAAAATCAACAACGTTAAATAAATTTATTTAAAATAAATCTATTTAAATAATTTAAGCATTGTTTCAATTTCTCCGTTTTCAAACAAATAAGCTCTACCAGGCAAACCATCACTGTCTGCAATTTTAAGTAAAGAAAGCAGCATGATATAGCTGCCGGTCGGAACTTGATTTAATCTTAAGCCTTCCAAGATCATAATTTTTTCAGCCAGTAGTTTTTTGTGGGTTGGGTGCTCTGACTGGGCTCTTTCAATCCCATTTGTGTCTATACCCACACCTTTAATATTTTTATCGATTAAATATTCTGCACCGCTTTCAGCTAAATAAACAAATTTCTCTGGAGTTTTTTCCAAAAAACCAGGCTTAGAATTTTTAGTCTTTAAAATAATAAAAGAATTTTTTTCAATATCATATTCTTTTAAATCAGCTGCAGTGATTTTTTCATCAACTTCTGTTAAATCAAGCAGTTTAGACTTATAAAATGGATTTTCTGCAAAAAATAAATTAGCATTTTCTCCATCTTCGAGCATATGCAGTGGTGCGTCAACATGAGTACCAGTATGAACATTCATTTGAAGTTCTGACTCATGGGCATCACCCTGGCTAAAATCTCTGACCGTTGTTAATCTCGGTCGGATTTCATCTTTGCCTTTATAAACTAACATATCTTTTCTGATTGTCATTGAAATATCAAACATTAAAATTTCCCCCTTTGAAAATTAATCTTTATCTAACCAGCTTCTGCCATCTGTTTCTAAAAGTTTATCAGCTGCATCTGGCCCCTGTGATAGAGCTGGGTATTTATGCAGAGTTATGTTTTCTTCTTCACATTTGGCCTGTATTTTATCAATGAATTTCCAGGAATAACAAACTTCTTCCCAGCTGGTAAATAAAGTTTTATCGCCAGCAATCATATCATAAATTAAGCCTTCATAGTTTTCAGGTGAATTAAAAAACTGCTGACAACTCTGACAAAATTCCATTTCCACTGGGATAATTTTATTGTTGCTGGCAGGCTTACGGGTATTAAATCTGAGTGAAACCCCTTCCTCAGGCTGAATTTTAATTAACAGTAAATTATTGTCTATATTTTTCTGGTCCAAATAAGCAGAATGAAAGTCATCTTTAAATTCAACTGCAATTGCAGCTTCCTTTTTGTTCAATCTTTTACCTGATTTAAGATAGATTGGAACTCCCTGCCAGCGCTCATTGTTTAAGAATAACTTAAGAGCTAGGAAGGTAGCAGTTTTTGATTGAGGGTCAATTCCTTTTTCTTCTTGATAAGAATTTATTTTTTCTCCATCTACCTGTTCAGAATCATACTGCCCCCGAACAATATGACGATCTATATTACTCAAATCATTATCAGCCAGTTCTTTAAAAACTTCTACTTTTTTATCAGAAATTTCTTTAGCTGTTAAATTTTCTGGTTCTTCCATAGCAATCAAAGATAGGACCTGCAGAATATGGTTTTGAAACATATCTTTAATTACTCCTGCATCATCATAATATTTTCCTCGGTCTTTGACTCCTTCAGATTCATTTAAATAAATTTGTATATTATCAATATGATCTTTATTCCAGAGAGCTCTGAAAATAGGGTTACTTAATCTAATTACCATTATATTTTGGATCATTTCCTTACCCAAATAATGATCTATTCTAAAAATATTTTTTTCAGAGAAAATATTAGTTAAGGTATCGTTTAATTTTTTAGCTGATTTAAAATCGTGCCCAAATGGTTTTTCAATTACTAAACGAGCTTTGTTATTTTCCAGAGCGACATCCAGGAGCCCAAAGCTTTTTAATTTTTTTGCAATTTCAGCAAAAAAGTTCGGTGCAGTAGCCAGGTAAAAAATTCGATCAGAAACTTTTTCTTTTTTTGCTTTATTTTCTAAATTATTTTTTAGGCGTTTAAAATCATTATCATCTTTAAATGAAAGCTGAAAATAATCAATATGATCAGCCAGCAGCTGCCAAATCCTATTATCAACTTTCCCTTTTTTATTAACTAGTGAATTATATAAAGCATCCAGATACTCTTTTTTATTATCATAGCGTCTTCCGGTAGCTATAATAGTGTATTGATTAGGTAAAATATCCTTGGCTGCTAAATTATAAAAAGCAGGGATAATTTTATTGTGGGCCAAATCTCCAGTTCCTCCAAATAAAATGAACTGAAAATTTTCTTCAATATTCTTATTATCTGGATTTTTATATAGTTTATCTAATGTTTCGTTCACTTAAAACACCTCCATAACTACATTAAAGTTAACACATTCACTCAGGTATTACTGTAAATAGATTAACATTAATAACCGAGCTCTTCTCCAACCAGAATAACTTTTAATCTTCCATCTGGATGAGAATATCTAGTAGTTACAGTGTGGCAGCAGATAGTATCATCAACATGGCAGCTGGTGCAGTAACCAACTCTAGTGCAAGGAGTATCCTTGTCTAATCTGATTGCATTTGCTGGTGCAGCTAGATCATTAACCCGCTTGAGGGCACTTGCTTCATCAGATGAGATTTTATTCATTCCTGCAACAATAATTACATGTTTAGGTCCATAGATAAGGGCAGCAATCCGGTTACCAGTTCCATCAATATTTATCAATTTTCCAGTTTGAGTAATTGCATTCGAGCTCATGAGATAATAATCTGCACTAAGTGCTTGATGATAAATTTTCTCTTTTTCTTCAGAATTCTCAGCAGTTGACCTATCGAATAATTGGTAGCTGCCTGATTTTAACTTATCAAAAATTCCAATTTCTTTTAAGGTCATCGATCCCCCCCAGGAAATTGAAGCATTTTCTTCAATTAGTTCCAGTATTTTTTCTCGTGCTTTTTCTTTGTTTTCAACATAATAGCCTTCAATATTTCTCTTCTTAAAATATTTAATTACATTTTCTGCCTTTACCTTGTAATACTCTTTTTTATTTGTCATTAGAATTCCCCTTTCAAATTTTTTTCTGTTATTAATAATTATTGGACAAAAGTACTGCGATTCCCTGCTTTAGATTAATAAATAATTAAAATAGTGGAAAAAAATTGTGAAATCTGCTATCATTAAATGCAGGTAAAGTCTAGAGCGGGGCCTTAGATTGGGTCCTTTTTTTCAGCACTTATTAAATTTTTAGATTTTTTAGATAAAATATTAATTTGAGGTGATTAAAATTGTTTAACCTTTACAGCTGCAAAAATAATGCAAATAAAATTTTGTTATTTGTGGTATTATTTATGATAATTATGTGTTTTTCTGCTGATGCTGGAGCAGAGATCAGCTCCAAAAAAACAGCAGATTCCGATAAAATGACAATTGCTTTTGTTCCTCGTTCTTTAGAAAATCCAATTTTCTTAGATGCTTTTGAACATTCCCAAAAAAAGGCCGTAGATTTGGGCATTAATTTAGAATGGCTGGGATCATTTAGCTTTGATTCTGAAAAGCAAATTAAAATTATTGATAGTTTAATTGAACGAAAAGTAGATGGAATGATTATAAGTGTTAATGACACTCCAAAATATGACAGAATAATTAATAGGGCCATGGAAGCGGGGATTGCTGTGGCTACATTTGATGCAGATGCCCCTAACAGTAATCGTATTTTTAATATTGGGATTGATAATTATGAGGCAGGAAAAGTAACGGCGGAAGGTCTGCTTAAGGTTTTGGATCAGAAAAATATTGACTATAATGATCCTGATCAAGAACTGAGAACAATGATTATGACTGGTGTTAAAGGTGCCTTGAATTTAGAAAAAAGAATCAATGCCTTTTTGGACACTGTCGCAGATACTAATATTGTTATTGAAGATATTGTAGAAAATCAGGATAATGTCAATTTATCAGTTGAATTATTAGAGCAGTATGTACAGAAGAATCCAGATATTGATATAATATTTTTCGTAGGTGGCTGGCCCTTTTATGTTCCGGCAGAGGCACTACCAAATTTTCGAAATTGGGCTCAAAATGGTGGGGTAGCAGTAGGAATTGATATTTTTTATGATGCTCTCGTGCTGCAGGATAGAGGTTTAATCCATTATTTAGTAGGACAGGACATGGCCACTATGGGTTCTAAGGGTTTATCAACCCTTTATAATTATATTAAATATGGAGTTAAACCTCCTGAATATATAAAGACTGGTCTGGAAATTTCAAATCAAGAAAATTTAGATAGATTATTAAGAATTCACCAACCATGGCGTGTTAAATAAGGCGGTAATTAAATGTTTAACTTTATTAAAAAAATTGCAAATGGAATTGAAATTCATACGCTTAGAACTAAATTGATTATTTCATTTCTCATAATTGGGCTTTTGCCGATTTTATTATTTGGCTTTTTATCTTTTAACGTATACAGTGGTGCTATTAATGATCGGATTAATAATTATTCTCAGGAAATGGTAAACAGAATGAAAAGAGATTTAGAAGATTATATTACTGAAGTTGAAAGATTTTTAAGCAAAGAACAGGATTTTTATATTAACCAATTTATAAAATTAACTCAGGCTAATGATTTTCGTAACAGCAGAAAATATGCTTTTAGAATTTGGGAAGATTTTAATAATGTAAAACAACTTCGACCTGGATTAAAGGATGTAGCTATAACTTTTCAGGATGGAAGAAGAATCAGCAGCTATGGAACTTATAATATTGACATTGATAATTTTAAAGAATCCCTTTATGCTGACGAAAGTGATGAGACATTTTTTACTCAGCCTTATATAAATTATTTTCAAGAAGAAGTGGTGACAGTAGCTAGATATTACTATCCTGAAATTGCAGAAGAAAATGTTTTAATTTCTGCAGATATTGATTTGGATGTGCTGGCAGATCTTACAGACTTTAACCTTGGTGAAAAGAGCTATTTTTTAATTGCTGATCAAAATGGAGATATTATCTATCATCCGGAAAAATCTAAAATTGGCGAAAGAAGTTTTTATTATAGTGATGGTTTTCCGGATCGAAAAGTGAGTCTGAAGGGCGAACAGTACTTATTAACTTCTACTTATTCTGAAGTAACAGGCTGGTATATTATAAGCATGGCTTCTGCTGATGAAGTTGAGGCTGAATTAAATTACATTACTAATCTTACAATTTACATGACAATTATTGTTTTAATTTTAATTATTTTGCTAACCTTATATCTATCTTCATCATTATCTAAACCTATTCAAAAGCTGCAGGAGCTGACACATCGTGCTTCAGAAAATGATCTTTCAGTAAAGATTGAAATCAGCGGTGATGATGAAATTGCAGAGTTAGGTCAAAGTTTTAATAAGATGATTCGAAGAATTAATAAGTTAATGGAACAAAATGTTCGGGAACAAAAATTTTTAAGACAGTTAGAGATGGAGAGTCTGGATAATCAAATAAAACCTCATTTTATTTATAACACTCTTGATTTGATTATTGGCCTATTAGAAAATAAAGATTTTGATCGAGCCACACATATGGTTGAGGCTTTAGGTAAATTTTTCCGACTCAGTCTAAGTCATGGGAAAGAAATGGTTTTAATTAGAAATGAAATTAAGCATGTGAAAAACTATCTTTTTATTCAGCAGTTTAGACATGGTGAAGAATATGAATATATTATTGATATAGAGGATCCAGAAATTATGGATAAACATATTCCTAAACTAATATTACAGCCAATAGTTGAGAATTCAATTTATCACGGGCTGCTTCCAGCTGATAAAAAAGGCTTAATAATCATAAAAGGTCTAAGGAAGAATAAAAACATTTACTTTAAAATTGTAGACAATGGAGTTGGAATTGCTCCTGAAAAAGTCGAAGAAATAAATAAGATATTAAAGGGAGAACTAAAAATAGATGATCAGCAAAAGTATTTTGGGCTTCGAAATGTAAATCAGAGATTGAAGTTAATGTATGGTGGAAATTCCGGGCTTAAAGTTGAAAGTGTCGAAAATGAAAAAACTATGGTAACAATTAGAATTGATCAAAGAGGAGGTAAATAATTTGGTCTATAATTTACTGCTGGTAGATGATGAAAAGCCAATCAGAGAAAAATTAATAAATAATACCGATTGGAAGGGAAATAATTATCAAGTATTTGCTGCTGCAGATGGAGCAGAGGCTTTAGAAATTATAAAAAACAGAGGAATAGATATTCTGGTTACTGATATACAGATGCCCAAATTAAGTGGAATGAATTTGATTGAAAAAGCTAGAGAAAACAGCAGTTTGCTTAAGGTAATTGTTATTTCAGGTTTTGCTGAGTTTGAGTATGCACAGAAATCAATTCGTTATGGAGTTAATGATTATTTATTAAAACCCTTTAGATCTGAAAAATTGTTGGAAGTTGTAAATAAGGCTAGGGATGAATTGATTAAAGAAAAAAATAATGAACAGCGTTTAGCTTTATTGCGGGCTGAAATGTCAAGTTATATTAATGAGAACAAGCTAAACTCAAGCTACAACTGGTTAATTGATGATCAATTTTTTCAGCACCAATCTTTGATTATGGATAGAATTGATTTAAATGCTGTTTTAAAGCGGGGCAGCAGAGATGATATTTTAAAAACGGTGAATAAGATAATTGATGAGTTGGAAAGTGTTGATTTAAATCGAGAAAAACTCTATGTAGTTTTAAACAATTTAATCTTAGAGAGTTTTAAAATTATCCTGAATCCGTATGAACCAGAGTATAGGCACTTAAAATTGTAAAAAACTAAAATTTGAGCAATAGATAATTCAATTTAATAGGCTGAACTGTATTTTAATGGCTATTCATAGAAAAACTCCTTTTTTTCTTTAGTTGGAACTGTATTTAAGACATAGATCCCCCTGGGTAGTGATATTTAACTTTTTGTGATTTATTTTAGTTTGATCTGTCA
>Ga0208552_1005_pt1 | contig 130046 bp, 122 predicted proteins | sample Halion_FD_187366 | JGI IMG/M metagenome (GOLD analysis project Ga0208552, IMG submission 187366) | Lab enriched deep subsurface shale carbon reservoir microbial communities from Ohio, USA - Halanaerobium induction (SPAdes) (version 2) ...
TAAGCTTTAAACTATAATTACTTTTAAGTTTTAACACTCAAAGTATATTAACGTTGGCTTGCTGTTTAATTTTCAAGGTTCACAAAATCTTCTTCTTTTGTTTTTGCCGCGTTTTTTTATCAGCGACGTTTAATATCTTATCAACCGTGCCTCACTTTGTCAAGAACTTTTTAGAAAATATTTTAAAAGCCTTGAATATTAATTCCTAAAAAAGAAATTAACTTTCTGTGCGACGTTTATTATCTTATCAAGGCTTTTTCATTTTGTCAAGAGTTTTAAAAACTTTTTTTAATAATTCCTCCACCAAGAACCAGCTCACCAAGGTAAAAAACAACTGACTGGCCTGGTGTGACAGCTCTTTGAGCTTCTTCAAACTCAACTTTCAATTCATCATCAGCTGATTTTTCAATATAAGCTTTAACCGGATAACTGTTATACCGAATTTGTGCCTCTACTTCCATCCGCCCATCGATATCTTCAAAAAGAATAAAATTAAGATCTTCCGCAATTAAACCATCACTATAAACTGCATCATCTTTGCCAACTATTACAGCGTTATTTTTATAATCTAATTCTGTAACATAAATAGGATAGCCCATAGAAATTCCTAATCCCCGACGCTGCCCAATTGTATAATGGGATAAACCATTATGAGTCCCAACCTGGTTTCCTTCATTATCTAAGATTGGTCCTTCTTTTGAAATTTCAGGATAATTAGCATCTAAAAACCTGACATAATCATCATCAGGCACAAAACAGATTTCCTGACTTTCTGCCTTATCATGAATTTCAAAACCTAATTCCTTAGCCTTGGCTCTAATTTCATCTTTTGTATATTCACTTAAAGGAAAAAGTGTCTGGCTTAGCTGTTTTTGATTTAAAACATAAAGCATATAACTTTGATCCTTGTTTTCATCTAAACCTTTTTTGAGAATATAGCGGCCATTTTCTTTTTCTATTTTTGCATAATGACCACTAGCAATATAATCACAACCAATTTCTATTGCCTTCCTATGCAGAGCCTCAAACTTTATTTCCCGATTACACATCACACATGGGTTAGGGGTTCTACCTCTACTGTATTCATCAACAAAGTAGTCAATAACTTTATCCTGGAATTCATCCTGTAGATTAAATACAAAATGAGGAATATCTAATTTTTGAGCTACTCTTTTGGCATCTCTAACAGCAGAATAAGAACAGCAGTGATCTTCCCGATCAGTAGCTTCTTCATAGTCAGGAAAAATATGCATTGTTCCACCTATTACTTCAAAACCTTCTTCTTTTAATAATGCAGCGGCAACTGAACTATCAACACCACCACTCATTGCAATCATTACTTTTTTCATTACTTTACACCCTTATAAAATTTATTCTTATTGTAGTGACTTCAATCTTTCAATAATTTCTTTTAATTTCTGAACAACATAATCAATTTCTTCTTTGGTATTAGAAAAACCAAGCGAAAATCTAACAGCACTTTTAGCATATTCTTTCTTTAATCCAATTTCCTTTAACACATGTGAAACACTTAAAGATCCAGATGCACAGGCAGAACCTGCTGCTGCAGCAATATTATTTAAACTTAAATTAAACAATATTGATTCTGCATCTAAATTCTTAAAAGAAATATTCACATTTGCCGGCAGACGCTGCTCGCGAGGCCCGTTTAATTTTATCTCATCAAAATTAGAAAATAACTCTTTAATAAAATAATCTTGAAGTGAACATAGCTTAGTTATTTTTTTATCTAAATTCGTAGAAACAATCTCAGCTGCTTTACCCATGCCGACAGCAGCAGTTAAATTAGCTGTCCCAGCTCGTCTCTTTCTTTCTTGACTCCCACCAGAGATTTGGGGTACTAATTCTATTCCTTTACGTACAAAAAGAGCCCCAATACCTTTTGGCCCATTAAATTTATGTGCAGAAAGAGAAAGTAAATCCACATTCATATCATTTACATCTATTTTTAACTGACCAGCTATCTGTACAGCATCTGTATGAAAAATAATATTATTTTCTCTAGCAACAGCAGCTAATTCCTTTATCGGCTGTATTGTACCTATTTCATTATTAGCTGCCATCACAGAAATTAAAATTGTATCATTTCTAATGTTATCCTTTAATTCCTGCGGATTAACAAAACCCTCCTGGTCAACACCAAGCTGAGTAATTTCAAATCCTAAATGCTTTTCTAAATATTCACAGCTTTTTAAAACAGCATGATGTTCGACTGCAGTAGTTATAATATGCTTTCCTTCTTCAGAATTTGCCATTGCTGCCCCTTTTAGAGCAAGATTATCCGCTTCTGTGCCTCCAGCAGTAAAAACAATTTCTTCAGCTTTTTTGGCTCCAATTAATTCAGCCACTGATTCTCTAGCATCCTCAAGAGCAGCAGCTGCCTTTTGCCCAGGGAAATGAGAACTTGCTGGATTCGCATAAATCTCATTATAAAAAGGTTTCATCGCTTCAATAACTTCCTCAGCAGCTGGAGTTGTTGCGGCATGATCAAGATAAATATTCTTCATTTATTTTGCCTCTAACTTTTCTTTTTCTAATTCTTTTTCTCTCTGTTTTTCCTGAACTGCTTTATCTCTTAAATCAGCTAAGGTCATATTTTCAATAACACCATTGATGGCATCTGCTAATTCTGACCACAAACCATGGATAACACATTTATCAATATAATTACAGAAATCCTCTTCTATAACACAGTCAACTGGAGCAATAGGGCCTTCCAAAGTTGTAATAACATCAGCAACAGTAATATCTTCCGGATCATAGTTTAACATGTAACCACCATGAGCACCTCGGACACTTTTGACTATTTTTGCTTTCCTTAATGTAGCAAATAATTGTTCTAAATATTGTTCTGAAATATTTTGCCTTTCAGAAATTTCACGAATTGGTATTGCCTTCCCTTCATCATGTTCAGCTAAATCTACCAATGCTCTTAAACCATATCTACCTTTCGTTGATACTCTCATATTTTCACCTCATATAAACTTGACATCAATAATCAACTTTCAATTAATTTTAACATATGACAAAAACGCTGTCAATGTGGATTCCCAATAATATCAAGATTATTTAAATATACTCTTAATTATAGTTAAACTATAATCTGCTGCTGTCTTTTCTTTTAGTACATTTTTTAGCTTTTCCTTGATAGCTGTTGGAATAATAGCTTTCACAACAGCTCCCTGATTATTGTATTCTGTATCTTTTATATCAGCTTTTAATGCCTCTAATTGACCTAAAACAATACCAATTTTAGCAAAAGAAGTTCCTACTTTTATTTGATAAAACTCATTTAACTTTTTTATACCGGCTGCTTCAATGGCTAATCTTGCAGTATCACCATATGCTCTGATCAGACCACCAATCCCAAGTTTTGTCCCACCAAAGTATCTTGTTACTATAAGAACCGTGTTTATAAGTTCTGCTCCTTTGATAGCTTCTAAAATAGGGGGGCCTGAAGATCCTGATGGTTCTCCGTCATCATCAAAATATTCAATTGGATCCTGATCTGGTTTATCAGCTTCAACCCTAAAAGCAGAGACATTATGTGTGGCATCTGAATATTTATCTTTTATTTCCAAAATTCTTTTTTCTGCTTCTTCTCTATTTTCTACAGCAAAAATACTTCCATAAAACTTACTATCTTTAACCTGATTTCTTATTTCCATATTTTTAGCAGGTTTATTTTTAGAATTGGGCATTATTAATCATCCTCAGTTCCGTTTTCATTTCTTAAATACTTTAAAAATTGAGCTGTCTTTTTTTCTCTTCCCATTTTGCCCGGTTCATAAAAAGAGACTGACTGCATATCTTCTGGTAAATAATTTTGTTCTATATAATTTTTAGGATAACTGTGAGGATATTTATACTCTATTCCATGTCCTAAATCTGAGGCACCAGCATAATGACTATCTTTAAGATGAGCAGGCACAGAACCTGCTTTATTATTTTCTACATAATCTACTGCACTGTTAATTGCCTTAACCACAGAATTGCTTTTTGGAGCAGAAGCAATATAAATAACTGCCTCAGCTAAAGGAATTTTAGCTTCAGGAAAACCAATTTGTTCTACAGCTCTGGCAGCAGATTCAGCAATTATTAAGGCGGTAGGGTCAGCCATACCCACATCTTCTGCTGCATGAATTACTACTCTCCGTGCTATAAATTTTGGATCTTCGCCACTAACAATCATTCGCGCTAACCAATATATGGCTGCATCAGGATCTGAACCTCTCATACTTTTTATAAAAGCAGAAATTATGTCATAATGATTGTCACCTGAGCGATCATAATTTAAAATTTTTTTCTGCATCGAATCTTCAATAATTTCCGTATTTAAATTTATTATTCCATCACTATTAGCTGGAGTTGTTAAAACAGCCAATTCTAATGTGTTTAAAGCTACTCTTGCATCTCCGTCTGCCAATTCAGCAATAAACTGAAGATCTCTGTTTGAGATATTCACATTTAATTTACCCAAACCTCGTTTTTCATCTTCTAATGACTTTTCTAAAATAGAAAGAACCTGCTTTGATTTAAGTTTTTCTAAACGAAAAATACGTGAGCGAGATAAAAGAGGTGAATTCACTTCAAAATAAGGATTTTCAGTAGTAGCTCCAATCATAATTACAGTTCCATTTTCAACTGATGGTAGTAATGCATCCTGCTGTGATTTATTAAAGCGGTGAATTTCATCAATAAAAAGAATCGTTTTATTATTATATAAATTTCGATTAGATTTAGCCTTCTTTATAACCTCTCGTATATCTTTGACACCTGATGTGACTGCATTTAATTTAACAAACTCTGCTTCAGTTTGGTTAGCAATCACCTGAGCTAAACTTGTTTTCCCAGTGCCTGGTGGTCCATAAAAAATTAGAGATTGTAAGCGATCAGCTTTAATAGCCCTGCTTAATAATTTGTTATCTCCAACAATTTCTTCCTGTCCATAAAATTCATCTAAAGATCGAGGTCGCATTCTATAAGCTAAAGGACGATCATTATTATCTTTTTTAACATTAGTGTTTTCAAAAAGATTCATATTTTCACCTCGATTATTTTGTGTTAATAATTCTTTTTTCAGTAATAATTATATCAACAGGGACATCATGTGCTTCTGCTGGGATAGAATCTACTATAAAACAATCATATGAAAAGCCTACTTTCAATGCATTGTTAGCATGTTTAGTCAAAAAACTGTCATAATAGCCTCCACCATATCCTATCCGATATCCTTCAGCAGTAAAACAAGCTCCTGGAACAATTATTATGTCAAAATCATCTGGAACCTCTTCATCTCTAATCCTTTTAATAGGTTCCTGAACCCCAAAAACTCCATCTTTCAGATCTTGATCTAAATCATTTATTTTTGCAGTTCCGAGATCAACAACATCTCTGCGGGTATAAGGTAAATATAACAAATAACCTTGATTCAATAATTCTTCTAACAGCTCAAAAGTTTCGATTTCCTTCCGCATAGAAGCATAAGCCATCACCTTCTTAGCATTTTTTAATTCTGGAAGTTCTAAAAATTTATTTTTAATTTTTTTACTCCATTTGTTAATTTTTACAGCAGACATTTTAGATCTTTCATTTAAATATTTTTTTCTTAATTCTTCTTTTTTATTCATGAAAAGCACCCCAGATAAAAGTAATTTTTATTTATTCAATTCTAAATCTATAATAGCAGAAAAAATATTTCACTGCAAAAATAAATAACAGTATATATAGACAATATAATTTTATCTTACTATCTAATTATTAACAGCTAATAAAAAAGCTAACCTTATTTAGGTTAGCTAAAAGCTCATCCGCCGTGCCGGTTGATTTGGAATTTTGATCCCTGTCTGCCAAGTGGGTGCCCTCCTACCTGGTTTATAGGTCCATCTAAGGCTTCTACGCCGCAGGTAGAGTTCCAGGCTCCCTATGTCTAAGTGTTGGTCAAAATGTTTAATCATTATCGAACACGGCAGATGATATTTACTTTTCTATAAATAATATAACATATTTCTGCTGTGGCTGCAAGCAAAAAAGCCTGCGCTTTCACTAAGAACGGATAGAAATTCCTAATTCCTGCAGCTGTTTTTTATCGACTACAGAAGGTGCATTTGTTAGAGGTGATGTTGCCTTTTGTGTTTTAGGGAAGGCAATTACATCTCTAATTGAGTCTGTTCGGCCAACAATCATCATTAAACGGTCAAGACCAAAAGCTATTCCACCATGAGGTGGAGTTCCATAATCAAAAGCTTCCAGTAAATAACCAAATTTTTCCTGCTGTTCTTCTTCACTAATGGATAAAGCAGAAAAAACTTTTTCCTGAAGCTTATGGTTATTAATTCTAATACTTCCCCCACCTAATTCCTCACCATTTAAAACAAGATCATAAGCTTTTGATTTTACAGAAGCCGGATCACTGTCTAATTTTTCAATATCAGAATCAATTGGTGCTGTAAATGGATGGTGAAGTGCAGCCAGACGATCTTCATTCTCATCATATTCGAATAATGGGAAATCTACAATCCAGACAAATTCGTAAACTTCTTCTGGAATTAAATCATTTTCCCTGGCAATTTTCAAACGCAGATTACCAAGTGCTGAAGCAACAACTGAAGCTTTATCAGCAACAATTAATAATAAATCTCCTGTTTCCGCATCCATAACTTCTTTAATATCTTCAATTTCCTGATCAGATAAGAATTTAGCTATTGGGGATTTAAGTTCATCTTCTCTTAATGCCATCCAGGCTAAACCTTTAGCTTTAAACATTTTTACATATTCTTCAAAACCATCAATAGTACTTCGAGGAGAATCAGCTCCTCCTTTAAAGTTAATACCCTTTACCTGACCACCACTGCTGACAGTACCGCTGAAGATATTAAAATCACTATCTTTAACAGCTTCAGATAAATCTTTAAGTTCCATGGCAAAACGCAGATCAGGTTTATCTGAACCAAAACGGTCCATTGCTTCTTGATAGGACATTCTCTTGATTTTAGCTGGAACTTCTATATTACCAACTGCAAATAATTCTTTCATTAATCCTTCGGTAATTTCCATTACCTCTTCTTGATTTACAAAAGACATTTCCATATCAATTTGAGTAAATTCTGGCTGTCTGTTTGCTCTTAAATCTTCATCTCTAAAACAGCGTGCTATCTGAAAATATTTTTCCATCCCTGAAACCATTAACAGTTGTTTGAAAATTTGAGGAGATTGTGGTAAAGCAAAAAACTGACCAGGATTAACTCGACTAGGCACTAGATAATCTCTTGCTCCTTCAGGTGAACTCTTAGTTAAAATTGGAGTTTCTATTTCCCAGAAGCCATTATTATCAAGGTAGTCTCTGGTAGTTTTAGTAATCTGGTGTCTAAGACCCATTAACTTTGTCATTTTAGGTCTTCTTAAATCTAAGTATCTATATTTTAATCTTACATCTTCACCAGTATCAATATTATCTTCAATCTGAATTGGTGGAGTTTCAGCAGCATCTAAAACCCTTAACTCTTCAGCTTTGATTTCAATTTCACCTGTTGGAAGTTCTGGATTTACATTACCTTCAGGTCTTGGCTCAACTTTACCTGTAATAGCAACAACATATTCTGAACGAAGAGAATCAGCTTTATCAAATAATTCTTTACCAGAATCAGGATTAAAAACTACCTGTACTATTCCAGAACGGTCTCTGATATCGGCGAAAATAACTCCACCGTGATCTCTTCTTTTTTGTACCCAACCCATGATTGTTACTTTATTTTCATTATCCTCTATAGTCACTTCTCCACAAAGGTGGGTTCTCTTTAAATCTTTTATTGTTTCACCCATCTTATAATTCCTCCTTATCTACTAGCTTCTTCATTTCTTCTAATAAATTGCTTAATTGTATTTCTTTTTCATCTCCACTTTTCATATTGCGAATTGTAGCAGAGTTATTATTTAATTCATCTTCACCAATGATTATAGTATATTCAGCATTCATTCGATCTGCTGATTTCATCTGTGAACCCACACCTCGACCTAAATAATCAATTTCAGTTTTAAATCCTTTACTTCTTAACTTATCAAGAAGTTTAAAAGATTCTTTTTTGGCTTTGTCACCAATTACTGTTATGTAAAGGTCAACACCTGATTCTACAGGCAGCTGAATGTCCTTTGCTTCCAGAGAAAGTAACAATCTCTCAATTCCTAAAGCAAATCCAATACCCGGTAGATCCCTATTTCCTATTTCTTCAGCCAGACCATTATAGCGGCCTCCACCAAAAACAGTGTCCTGAGCACCTAAAGCATTATCTTTAATTTCAAAAGCTGTATTTGTATAATAATCTAAACCTCTTACTAAAAGCGGATTAATTGTATAATCAAGATCTAAAATATCAAGATATTCCTGTACCTCATCAAAGTGATCAGCACAACTATCACAGAGATTATCTGTAATTTTAGGTGCATCTTTGATTACTTTTTGACAGCTTTCATTTTTGCAATCCAAAACCCTCAGGGGATTTCGATCAATTCTGCTCTGACAATTATCACATAATTGATCTTTGTTTTTAATAAGATATTTTTTTAACTTTTCAACATATACAGGTCTGCACTCTCCACAACCTACACTGTTTAAATGCAGTTCTAAATCATCTAGGCCAAAATCCTGCAGCAGACGCATACCCAGAGAAATAATCTCTGCATCTAAAGCCGGATCATTAGAAGCTATTGCTTCAACACCGAGCTGATGAAACTGTCTAAATCTGCCAGATTGTGGTCTTTCATATCTAAACATAGGTCCAATATAATAATATTTAGTCGGCTGAGCCTGACCATAAATTTTATTTTCTAAAAATGACCTAATTACAGAAGCAGTTCCTTCAGGTCTTAAAGTAATACTTCTGCCACCCTTATCTGCGAAAGTATACATTTCTTTTTCCACAATGTCAGTTACTTCTCCAATACCTCGCTGAAAAAGTTCTGTATATTCAAAGATTGGAGTTCTAATTTCCTGATAATTATAGTTTGAAAATATCTCATGTGTTTTCTTTTCAATATACTGCCATTTCAAAGTATCTGGTGGTAGTATATCATTAGTTCCTCTTGGAGCATTAAACTTCATTTTTAAATTCACCTACTATTTTATTCATTTGATTTTTTTGCTTTTATTTTTAGAAAATCTATCAGCTCAAACTCATTTAAAGAGTGAACTGATAGATTAATAATCTTACTAACAACTTACATTTATAAAAATTTAATTATTAGTTTCTGTCTCTACAGGAGTTTCAACTTCAATATCTTCATCTAACTCTGCTGCTTTGTCTTGAAGTTTTTCAGTTTTTTTAGCATCAATTTCGACATTTTCCTGGTTTTGCTGCATATTTTGACTTATTCTTTGCACTTCTTCGATAGCAGATTGTGCTTTTTCTTCAGCTCCGAGTTGACTGTAAAGCATAAACAGCTGATAATAGGTCATAAAATCATCTTCAGCGCCAGCAGCCACTTCATCTAATAAGGCAATTGCCTTATCATTTTTTTCTTGTTCAGCTAAAAATTGAGCATAATTAAATTTTAATTCATTATTCTCAGGAAATGATTTGATCGCTGTTTTATATGTTTCCTCAGCTTTATCATAGTTATTTTGACCCTCATATGCCTGAGCTAAATAACTATAGAAAATAGCATCTGTTTCTTCCTGTTCAACAAAAGTTTTGAACTCTTCTACAGCCTGATTATAATTTTCATTTTCTAAAGCATGATAGGCACTTAAAACAGGTTCATTAATAGTTATTTCTGCCTTTGATTTTAATTCTTTTAACCAGTTATTAACAGCCTGATTTCGTTTCTGATTTCTAATTTCAGTTTCTAAATTTTCTTTTACTTCAGCTAATTCTGGTTTCTCAGTTTCTGCAGTATTATTTTCAGCTGTTGGATTTTCTGATTCATTTTCACTTTGAGGATATCTTTGATTGTAAAGTTCTTGAATTTCTTGATCACTAACAGTAACTTCTGGAATCCCCTGTTCAATAGTCTTTGTTATAGTTTTACTATCTTCTAAATTTGACTTGATGTCTTCTCTTAATTGGCCAATTGTATAACCCTGTTCAGCCAATGCATCAGCCAACTCCTGGTCTGTCATTTTATTCTGGTCTAAAATGTTCTGATAATTTTTATCCACTTCAGATTCTGAAACCTTTACATTAACTCCCAGTTTTTCTGCCTGATCCATGATCAGTTTTCTTTCAATAAGAGCATTCAAAACATTATATCTAAATGGAATGATTTGACTACTGCTGAGATTAGATTGTGGAGCCTGCTGCTGTAAAAATGAAAAATATTCCTGTTGAGAAATTTCCATACCATTTACTTCAGCAATAACAGATGGACTCTGATTGGGAGCTTGTCCCCCACCACCTTGATTATTTAAATAAGCACCATAACCCATAAAACCTCCAGAAACAACAAAAGCAACGACTACAATATAAACAATAATTCTACTATTATCGCGTAAAGTATCAAACAAACCTTACACTCTCCTCTCTTATATCATAAATTTAATAAAATATATAGTAAGACATAAAATAATCCGATTTAATTTTAACCTATTCAAAATTAGATGTCAAACCCCTGTGAATAAGAATAAAACTTATTTTACAGCAGGCCAGACCCTATTTTTAAAAGTACTGATAGTACCCTTCGGTCCATGACCTGGATAAAAAACAGTATCTTCAGGCAGAGAAAATAGTTTTTCTTCTATCGAATTAATCAGCTGCTGAAAACTGCTGTCACTTAAATCAGTTCTTCCAACTCCAGATGCAAAAATACAGTCACCTGGAAATAAGATTTTTTCTTCTGCTATATAAACTGAAATCCCATCTTCACTATGGCCAGGTGTATAAATAATTTTAAGTGTTAAATTTTCGAATTTTATTATCTCATCATCATTTAGTGTTTTATCAAGACCAGGTGACATGATCTGCTGGCGCATAAACATCTGGGATAAATTTAAGTTTGGATCTTTTAATTTTGGATTTGTTTTAGGATGAGCCAATATTTTGGCATCTGTCTTATCTTTCAAAAATTGATTTGCAGCTATGTGATCAAAATGACCATGAGTATTAATAATATATTTAAGTTTTAGACCATTTTCCTGCAGATAATTATATAGTTTTTCTCCTTCAGCTCCAGGATCAATTATAAGTGCATTTCCATTTTCAGAGATAATATAACTTTTAGACATCAATTCTCCAACAGTAAATTCTTTTAATTCCATACTCTCACCTATTCTAAATTTTAAAAATTTTTTTTACTATCAACTAAAATTGTCACCGGGCCATCATTAACTAATTTAACATCCATCATAGCCTGAAATTGACCCGTTTCAATTTTCAATTCAGATTTTTTTGCTTGCTCCACAAAATAATCATATAATTTTTCAGCCTCAGCTGGTGGTGCGGCCTCAAAAAAGCTAGGTCTCCTACCCTTGCGGCAGTCACCAAATAAGGTGAATTGAGAAACCAGCATTATATCCTTATTTAAATCTAAGGCAGATAAATTCAACTTATCTTCATCATCTTCAAATATTCTCAAATTAATTATTTTCTCTAACAAATAATCTGCATCTTTTTGATCATCTTCTTTGCCTATTCCTAAAAACACTAATAAACCGGAGTCAATTTCTCCGGTTATCTCAGTATCAACTTCAACTTTTGCACTTTTTACACGCTGAACGACTGCTCGCATCAAATTTCACTCCTTATTTAAGCCGGTTTTGCCCGACTTACATTAAGAACGCCTGATATTGACTCAATTTTTTTCATTATATCATACATATGCTCTGTTGAACTCAATTCTAAAGATAAATTAATTACAGCCCTATTTTGGTCACTAGTCCGAGCCATCACTGATAATAAATTTATTTTTTCTTCCTTAATAATATGAGTTATATCATTAAGTAGAGCACTTTTATTGACTGCATCAATTCTTAAATCAACCTGATAAGACTCAGTCCTACCAAGTTCCCAGCTAACTTCTATAATTCTTTCCGGTTCACTATCAGCCAGATTTTTTAAGTTTTTACAATCTGCTCTATGAACTGAAACACCCCTACCTCTGGTAATATAACCCACAATATCATCACCAGGTACAGGATTACAGCATTTTGCCATTCTAACCAACATATCTTCCATACCCTTAACAGATACACCTTTATCAACAGAAGTGGACTTTTGCTGACTCGATGTTTGTTTCTTTTCTAAGTCTTTTTCAGGTTCATAATCCTTAAATTTTCTCACAACCTGTTTGGGACTAATGTTACTGTAACCAAGTTCTTCTAGTAAATCATCAACATCTTTTCTACCTAGTTCTTTTGTTATTTTTTTTAGTTCTTTCTCTTTTACTTTTTCACTTATTTCAATATTATATTTATCAAGATATTCATCTAAGATCCGATGTCCTTTTTCTATTATCTCATCTCGACGCTGCTTTTTAAACCAGTGTTTGATTTTGCTTCTGGCTTTAGAGGTTTTAACAAAATTTAACCAATCTCGAGATGGACCATTACTTTTTTTAGAGGTCAATATTTCTACTATATCACTATTTTTAAGTTTATATTCTAGAGGAACAATCTTCCCATTAACTTTTGCTCCAACACAACGATGCCCTACTTCAGTATGAATATGATAGGCAAAATCTACTGGTGTACCTCCTCTAGGCAGTGACACCACATCTCCTTCGGGGGTGAACACAAAAACTTCGTCTTCGAAAAGATCAATCTTTAAGGTTTCCATGAATTCCTGGGGTTCCTGAAGATCTTTCTGCCATTCCAACAGTCTTCTCAGCCAGGATAATTTTTCTTCAAACTTCTCATCCCCAACCTTGCCCTCTTTATATCTCCAGTGAGCGGCGATTCCATATTCTGCAGTTTTATGCATCTCATAAGTTCTAATTTGAACCTCTAAGGGATCTCCATTAGGGGCAATAACTGTTGTGTGTAGTGATTGATACATATTAGATTTAGGCATTGCAATATAATCTTTAAATCTACCAGGCATTGGTTTCCATATTTCATGGATAATACCAAGCACCTCATAACATTCTTTCACATTTTCAACCAAAACCCTGACAGCTGTTAAATCATAAATTTCATCAAATTCCACTTCTTTGCGGCTCATTTTATTGTAAATGCTGTAAAGATGTTTTGGACGACCATATATTTCAGCTTCAATATCATGATCCTTTAAAGTGGATTTTAAAGTTTCTATCGCCTCCTGGATATCTTTTTCTCGCTGTTTACGGTTAGCCTGTACTTTATGAGAAACTTCATAATACATTTCAGGTTTTAAATATCTGAAAGCTAAATCCTCTAATTCCCACTTAATCTTAGACATCCCCAGTCGGTGAGCAAGTGGAGCATAAATTTCTAGAGTTTCTTTAGATTTTTCCTTCCTTTTTTCCTTTTTTAGATAATTAAGAGTTCTCATATTATGCAGTCTATCAGCAAGTTTTATCAATACAACTCTAATATCTTCTGCCATAGCTACAAACATTTTACGCAAACTTTCAGCCTGCTGATCTGCTTTTGTTTTAAACTGCATTCTTGTTAATTTTGTGACTCCATCCACAATGTGAGCCACTTCTTCTCCAAACTCTTTTTCAATTTCTTCACTGGTAATACCCGTATCTTCAACAACATCATGCAGTAATGATGATACTATTGATACAATGTCAAGTTCTAAATCAGCAAGAATTATGGCAACACCAAGAGGATGCTCTACAAAAGGCTCACCCGAGACACGATACTGCTTTTTATGAGCTCTATCCGCATATTTGTAAGCCTTTCTGACCATATCCAAATCTGGATCATCCATATATAATTTTATTTTATCTAATAAGGTATCTAATTCCATCTATATTTATACTCCTTTAGTTATCTAAAAACAAAAATTACTCAATTAAGAGTGACTTAACTTCATAATCTTTTAAAACTTCCCGGCCATCAAGTGCATCGAGTTCTAATAAAAATGCACAACCAACAACTTCTCCACCTAGTTCTTCTACCATTTCTGTTGCAGCAAGAGTAGTTCCTCCAGTAGCAAGTAAATCATCCACAAGTAAAATTTTATCCCCTTTATTTACTGCATCTTTATGTATTTCAATTTCATTTTTTCCATATTCCAATTCATATGATTTTTTTAATACTTTATGTGGTAATTTGCCTGGTTTTCTAATTGGAATAAAACCCTTATCAAGTTCTATTGCCAGTGGTGTCCCAACTAAAAAACCTCGAGCTTCAATACCTACCACATAATCAATATCATAATCTCTAAACATATCCGCCATTTTTTCAATGGCTTCTTTAAGTGCCTCCTTATCCCTCAAAAGAGGTGTTATATCTTTAAATAAAATTCCTTCCTTTGGGAAATCGGGAATGTTTCTTATTTTATCACTAAGATTCATTTTTATCCTCCTTAAAATTAGATACATTTGCAATCAGGTCAAATAGATTATTTTTAAAAGCTATATCTTTAAATTTAATAAAATTATCCATTCGCCTGGATAATTTATTATATCGTACTGAGCCTTTAAAGTCCAATTCATTTTTGGAATTTGCTGCCTGCTCCTGCCGCTTAAGAAATTCTATTACTTTTGAATTATACTTAATATCAGAATTTCCAAATATAAATATAACTTTTATCATTTTATTTTCTCTATTAAGATGGTAATTATTTATTATTTCAGTAAATTGCTGCAGTGAAAATGGAAGTGAATAAAAAATCAAATGAGAAAAATCACTTTGAAAATTATAACTGCTGCCAAAAAAATAATGGCTTTCAAATTTTGTCTCAAAGTGTGCTTTTTCTTTTTTGTGACTAATGTAGACTGCAGCTTTTCCAACAACCTTATTAGACAGCAATTTATCTAAATTTAACCTTTTATCTCCACTGTTTCTATAATCATAAAAAGAATAGTTGTTTTTTTCAAAGACCAGGGCCGCTTTTGGGTTATCAGTTAACCGATAGTCATCAACTTTTAACTGAATATTTTCTTTACCCCGCCAGCAATTAATTTCAGGTTGAGCTATCAAATCAAATCCGCCAGAAGCTAGTTGAACAGCTTGATCACCTAAGTTAAAGGCAACAGCCTCAATTCCATTTTCCAAATAAATTTTAAGATGCTTATTTTCTTTACCCATTTGATAACACTTTTTGCTTTTCAAATTTTGAAAAAGAAATTTAGGAGCTGGATTTGCTACACCAAAAGGCTTGAATTGCTCCAAAGTAGAGATAAGATCCTTATTAAGTTTTGAAACATCATAATTTAGATCAATTTTTTTGTTTTTCAGAAAATCTTCCTCTGCCAAATTTTGCAAAAGATATTCCTTAAATTTATTTTTAAAACAATCAATCTTATCAAACTCAATACTAAGCCCTGCTGCTGCTTTATGACCACCAAACTTAATTACTTTAGACTGGCAGTATTCTAAAGCCTGGTAAATATTCAAAGAAGAAATACTCCGGGCTGAACCTTTAGCTGTTGATTTTTCCTCATCGACTGCAAATAAAATAACAGGTAAGTTATATTTTTCTAATAATCTTGAAGCAACTATCCCAATTATTCCCGAGTGCCAATTTGAATCAGCTAATATTATTGACTTTTCAGTTTCCAAATCAATATTTTTAATCTTACTTTCTGCTTCTTGATAAATTTTTTCTTCCTGCTGCTGCCTTTTTTTATTAATTTTGATTAACTTTTGTGCAATATTTTTAATTTCTTCCAGATCTTCACTAATTAAAAGCTTTAATGCTTGCTGAGCATCATCAATCCGACCTGCAGCATTCAATGGTGGAGCAATAATAAATCCAATTTGACCTGCACTTAGATTTTGCTTTTTAAGTTTCAATTCTTCAATTAAAATTTTTAGACCGAGAACTTGGTCCTCTTTGATCATTTCTAAACCGTTTTTAACCAAGATTCTATTTTCATTTTTTAAAGGAGCAATATCTGCAACTGTTCCTAGGGCAACTATCGGTATTAATTCTTTATTCATTTCTTTGACTTTTTTCGGATTTAAAGCTTGAGCTAGTTTATAAGCAGTTCCAACCCCAGCAATCTCTGAAGCAAAATAATTTTCAGCTTCAACCAGGTGATGATTTATTACCGCTTCAGCTTTAGGTAATTGATTTGAAGGGGTGTGGTGATCAGTGATTATTAAATCTACTTTCTCTTCTGCAAGATATTCAGCTTCTTTGAAAGCAGTAATTCCACAGTCAACAGTTATAATTAAATCAATATTTTCCTTAATTATTTTTGTCAAAGATTTAATATTTAACCCATAACCATCCTTTATTCTGTCAGGAAGATAATATTCTAAATCTATGTTATATACTTTTTTAAAAAATCTAAATAAAACTGCAGTTGAGGTTATTCCATCAACATCATAATCTCCATAGATTAAAATTTTTTCATTATTGTTTACTGCTCTTTTGATTCTTTTAACAGCTTTTTTCATTCCAGGTAATAAAAAAGGATCACTTAAATATTTTAAATCAGAATTTAAATATATTTCTCTTTCTGTTTCTGTTACAATACCTCTTTCAGCTAAAAGTCGGTCTATATTTAGCTTTGTATCTTCTTGATAAAAATTTAGTTTCCATATTTTCTCCATTAAATATCACCAATACTTATAATTAATTTAATATTTTCCAGATCTAAAGATTGAAATAACCAGTAATAAACCTAAAACACCTGCAAATGAATAACCAATAAAGCCAAGCAGTGGAATATTAAAAATGCGCGGCTCCATATTTGTCTGAATTAGTAATGTTGATCCAATTATTAAAGAAGCAATTATTAAACTCATAGATAAACGGTTTGAAATAATATCGAGCCTTGAAATCAAATTTTCCAAATTAGTATGTCTAAAATTGATTGTGAAATCATCTTCAACTAGTTTACTTAAAAATGATTTAAGCTGATTATTTAGTTCATATTTTTTTCGGCCAAATTTCCAAATCTCCGTTCCAACTCGAGAAATTATTTTCTTTAGTTGAATTCTATCATCTAAAATATCATTAATGAAGTCTTTCCCAACTTCTACAACATTAAAGTCTGGATCTAAATCTTGACCTACTCCTTCACTAACGGCTATAGCCCTAAAAAGCAGAAAGAAATCCTGAGGCATTCTAATTTGATGTTCATAAATAAAATATTGTAAATCTTCAAATACAGCTTTTATTTCAATATTTGAAAGATCACTGCCATAATATCTATCCAAAATCTTTTCCATATCAAGTTGAAATCTTCTTCGATTAAAATTATCAGGTTTTTCACCTAAAATTAAAATTACATCCATCAAAATATTTATTTTTTTGTTTATTAACGCATAAAAAAGTAATGCCATTAAATCTCTATCTTCTTCAGTAATTCGCCCAACCATACCAAAATCAACATAAGCTATTGTTTTTTCACCTGTGATAAAAATATTTCCAGGATGCGGATCAGCATGAAAAAACCCGTTAATTAAAACCTGTCTCATTAAAGCTTTGGCTCCAAGTTCTGCAATAAACTTGTTATGAGGATGACTTTGATCAACATCCCTTAATTTAGTCCCCCTAATTTCTTCCATAATTAAAACATTAACTGTTGAAAGCTCAGAAAACACTTCCGGAGCTGTTATATAAGGATTATCAGCAAAATCACTGCGAAATCGAATAATATTTGCCATTTCTCCTTTGAAATTTAGCTCATCTTTAATAGTTCTTTTGAACTCGTTAATAATTTCTACCGGTCTAATAATCGAATTAAATAAATTTCGTTCAGCCGCTTGTTTAGCAAGGTTTTCCATTATCTCAACATCAACACTAATTTTTTTATCAATTCCAGGCCGCTTTACTTTCATAATCGCAGATTTATTATTTTTGAGTATAATTTTATGAGTCTGCCCGATTGAGGCAGCTGCTTCGGCTTCTTTTTCAATTTTTATTATTTCTTCTTCGTATTTAGAACCTAACTCATTTTTTAAGAATTCTTCTATAATTTCAAATTCTTCTGGTGGAACCTTATCCTGTAGTTTTCTCATTTCTGTAATGAAAGTCGGAGGAAATACATCTGCTCTTGTGCTCAGCAGCTGTCCCAATTTTATATAAGCAGGACCTAGCTCCTGCAGGACTTCTCTGATTTTAACAGCAAGCATTTTACCTGTAGGTCTTTCAGCAGTATTTATTCGCTTTCTAAATGGTAAATATTTATTCAATTCTAGCTGAGAAATTATAAAACCAAGCCCATTTTTAACAAGAATTTGTGCGATTTCACTATAACGTTGAAAATGCCGGTAGTGTTTGGGTAAGTTCATATCCATATTATCACAGCCTTTTTTAAAGTTAGAAACCCCTCCAAGCTTAAGGAGGGGTTATAGTCTTGAGTATTTTCTAGTTATTATTTGCTGATTCTTTCCTGCCAGGTGACCAATAAAGGACTGGCTACAAAGATTGAAGAATAAGTTCCAGCAAACATTCCAATAAAGAGAGCTAACATAAATGTCTGAATTGAAGCTCCTCCAAAGAAATAAATGGCTAAAATCGTAATTAAAGTAGTTATTGAAGTATTAATGGATCTTGGTAAAGTATCAACAACTGCAGTATTAGCCTGTTTTATAAACGGAACTTTATGCATCAACTTCATATTCTCACGAATTCTATCAAAAATAACAATAGTATCATTAATAGAATAACCAACTATAGTTAATAATGCTGCTACAAAAGGTGTATTAACCTCTCGACCTAAAATAGCAAAAATACCTAGGGTTATTAAAACATCATGCATTAAAGTAATTATAGAAACAACTGCAAATCTGAATTCAAAACGAAAACTGATATAAGCAACTATAGCGATAGAAGCTGCAATCAATGCCAGTAGAGCATTAATTCTTAATTCTCTACCAATAGTTGGACCAACCATTTCCGTTCTTAACATTTCTGCAGATTTAAACTCCTCCCTAATTGCATTATCTACAGTAACAATTTCTTCAGATTCTAAAGTCTTAGCTCTGATGATTACACCATGTTCTCCAGCAGATTCAGACTGCTGAATTTTACTGTCCTCTGCTATTTCTATTCTTTCCAAAACAGCTCTTACTTCTTCTGCCGTAACATTCTCAGCAAAACTAAATTCCATTAATGTTCCACCATTAAAGTCAATACCTAAATTTAAACCATTTATCATTAAAAATAATAAACCAATTACAATTACTGTAGTAGAAATTGTATACCATAATTTTCTTTTTCCTAAAATATCCACTTTATTACCCCTTTCTGACCCCGAAAGATTTATTTTCACGTAATAATTTACTACCTGCAAAAATATCAATTACATTCCTTGTTACAAAGAAGGCAGTAAACATACTGACAATAATACCTATACCAAGTGTTACAGCAAAACCTCTTACTGTACCACTAGTAAAATAGGCCAGAATAAGAGCAGTCATAATAGTAGTTACATTAGCATCAATGATAGTTGTATATGCTCTCTTAAAACCAGAATCAATTGCTGCTCTGAGTGTTTTTCCTGATTTCAATTCGTCTTTTATTCGTTCGAAAATAATAATATTCGCATCAACTGCCATACCGATGGAAAGTATCAAACCAGCAATACCTGGTAAAGTTAGGGTAGCCTGTAGACCAGCCATTGTTCCCATTAAAATTAAACCATAGATTGCTAGAATTACAGCAGCTAAAACACCTGGGAATCTGTAATAAAAAACCATATAAATAGCAACTAAAAGTAGACCAATTAGTCCAGCTTTAATACTTTTTTGAATAGAAATTGAACCTAAAGTTGGTCCTACTGTTCTAGTTTCAATTACTTCTACAGGTACCGGTAATGCCCCTTCTCTAATTAAAATAGCATCTTCTTCTGCAGCCTGTATTGATTCATAACCTGTAATTTGTCCTCTTTCCTCAATTACAGCTTGAACTGTTGGATTAGTCAATCTTTCATCATCTAAATAAATACCAATCTTTTTCCCAATATATTGTCTGGTTATATTTGCAAATTGTTTAGAACCTTCATCAGTTAAAGTAAAAGCAATAACAGGTCTTCCATACTGATCGTGATCTGCTCTCGCATCTTTAACCGCTTCTCCAGTCATCAATACTTCTCCAGCAGAATTTCTAAAGGTCAGCATTGCAGTACGTCCAATAGTATTAATAGCCTCGTTTGGACTATCAACAGCTGGCAGTTCTACAATAATCCTGTCACTTCCCTGCCGCTGAATTAAGGGCTCAGTTAAACCCAACTGGTTAACTCGACGTTCAATTACACTTTGAATCCCTGACATAACCGTGTCGTTTATTTCTCTTTCTTCTGTTGGTTGAGCCTGTAAAACTATGTGGGCTCCTCCCTGTAAATCAAGTCCCAAATTAATCCCATGCTGAAAGTATAAAAAAGCAGCAAAGGCCATTATTGCTAAAATAATAATTAACTTAATTCTTCTTTTTTGTTTATACCTCATTAAATAAATGTCCTCCTAACAATAAACAATTAATTTTCAAATGACAAATTATATTCTTGGTGATCTATCACCCTCATCTCAGTTAGCGGCCAGTAAACCCAGAAAGCCTTACCTGAAATATCATCATATTCTACAAATCCAACAATACTGCTAAACCTACTGTCAGCACTGTGATTTCGATTATCACCTAATACAAAAACCCTTTCTTCTGGTACCTCATAAGGACCAAAGTCTCCAATCATTCTTTCCGGTAAATAATTTTCTTCTAAAGCCTCACCATTTACATAGGTAGAACCATCTTTAATATAAACAGTATCACCCGGTTTTCCAATAACTCTTTTAATATATTTCTGATCTGGTGAGCCCTTAGGTGCAAAAACTATAATATCTCCTCTTTCCGGTGGATGAAATCTATAAATAAACTTATTAACAAATAATCTCTCACCATCCTGAAGAGTATTAGCCATTGACCTTCCATCTACCACAAATGACTGGGCCACAAATGTAATAATAAAGAAGGCCAGTATACCGGCTATTACTAAAGATTGTAAAAATTCTTTGACTGCACTTTTCACATTATTTCCCCCAGTTCCTAGCTAATCAGTTATTATTTATCATTCTCATTTTTTTCTGTAATCTCTTCTTTTTTACCGCTGTTTTTTTCTTCTACTCTTGAAATAGCATTTTTTATAAAATCAATATCAACATTAGAAGAAACTCTGATTCTAATATTATTATCATTGATTTTAATAATCTTTCCTTTAATGCCGCCAATAGTAACTATCTTATCACCAATAGCTAAATTATCTAACATATTCTGATGTTCTTTTTTCTGTTTCTGCTGAGGTCTAATTAAAAAGAACCAAAAAATACCGAAAATTAAGACCCATGGTAAAATTGCATATAAATATTCCATTTACTATCCTCTCCTAATTAATTTTTTTCTCTCATAACTATTTCAACAATAAATATGATATTCCTGCTAAAAGGGAAATATTATTTTAAAAAGAATTCAAATAATATCTATTTTAGTTCATATTTACTATAAAACTCTTCTCTAAAGTTGATGAAATTATCATTGTTGATTGCTTCTCTTATTTCTTCTGATAATTTTAACATAAAATACAAATTATGATAAGTAGTCAGTCTTACTCCCAAAATTTCATTTCTTTTAAGTAAATGCCTCACATAACCGCGGCTGTAGTTTTGACAAACATGACAGTCACATTCTGAATCTAAAGGACTAAAATCTTCTTTGTAGGTTGCGTTTCTAATTGTTTTTCTGCCTACATGAGTAAATATTTGCCCATGTCTGGCAATTCTAGTCGGCATTACACAATCAAACATATCTATTCCATGATAAATCCCCTCAATTAAATCTTCGGGGGTTCCAACTCCCATTAAATAACGGGGCTTGTCTTTAGGCATTAGAGGAGTCGTGTGCTCTAACATTTTATACATTTTTTCTTTTGGCTCTCCCACACTTAAACCACCAATTGAATAACCTGGAAAATCAAGCTTGGTTGTTTCTTCAACACTCTGCTGTCTCAATTCTGGATAAACACCACCCTGGATTATACCAAATAAAGCCTGGCCTTCTGCACTTTCCATTTCTTTTTTGCATCTTTCTGCCCAGCGTAAAGTTCTATTTAAAGAGTTTTCTACATACTCTTTCTCAGCTGGATAAGGTGGACATTCATCAAATGCCATCACAATATCAGAACCTAAATTCTGCTGGATCTGCATTGATTTTTCAGGAGAAATAAAGTGTTTTGAGCCATCTAGATGTGATTGAAAATAAACACCTTCTTCTTCAATTTCTCGTAAATTTGCCAATGAAAAAACTTGAAAACCTCCACTATCAGTTAAAATTGGGCGATCCCAATTCATAAATCGATGCAGACCTCCAGCCTTAGCAATTAATTCATCACCAGGTCGTAAATAAAGATGATAAGTATTACCAAGTATAATTTGGGAGCCAATTTCTTTTAATTCTCTAGAAGACATGGCTTTAACTGTAGCCTGTGTTCCTACCGGCATGAAAATCGGTGTTTCGATTTTACCGTGGTCAGTTGTAATTTCACCCAATCTTGCCTCTGATTTCTTATTTTCTTTACGTAATTTAAAATCAAACAAACTAATCTTCCTTCCTATTTAAGATCAACATTGCATCTCCAAGGCTGAAAAATCTGTATTTGTCTTCTACAGCCTTTTTATAAGCTGACAAAATAAAGTCTTTACCAGCTAAAGCTGAAACAAGCATTAATAACGTGGATTTAGGTAAATGAAAATTAGTAATTAACGAATCAATTACTTTAAACTCATAACCTGGATAAATAAAAATATCTGTCCAACCTTTATATTCACTTAATCCACCATCTTGAGCAGCAGATTCTAAAGTTCGAGTAACTGTAGTACCGACTGCAATTACTTTACTGCCTCTAGCTTTAACTTCTTTAATTTTAGCAGCCGTTTCTGCAGAGATTTCTGCATATTCCTCATGCATTTCATGATCTTCTATTTCTTCACTTTTTACAGGTCGAAAAGTCCCCAGACCTACATGAAGTGTTATATAATCCAAAATAATACCATAGTCCTGGAGCTCATTTAAAAGATTCTCTGTAAAATGAAGACCTGCTGTTGGAGCAGCAGCAGAACCTTTCTTTTTACTGTAAATAGTTTGATAACGCTCAGGATCATCTAATTTTTCATTGATATATGGAGGAAGGGGCATTTCTCCTAGCTGATTCAAAATCTCTTCAAAATCATAATTATTTTCATCCCAGCTGAATTCAACAATCCTACCACCAAAATCAGTATATTCCACAACCTCAGCTTTCAAAATATCATTGAAGTTTATCTTAACACCTTTTTTAGCTCTACGTCCAGGTCTCACTAGAACTTCCCAATGCCCTTCTGTTAATTCATTTAATAATAATACTTCAATTTCTGTACCAGTTGGGATTTTAGCTCCATATAATCTGGCTGGAATTACCCGACTGTTGTTCATAATAATCATGTCACCGGGATCTAGAAATTTTTTTAAATTCTTAAAAACATTTTCTTCTATTTTATTTTGCTTAGGATTTAAAACCATCAATCTCGATTCATCTCTTTTTGGAAGTGGCTTTTGAGCTATTAATTCTTCCGGAAGATGATAATCAAATTCTTCTACTTTCATTTAAAAATAACCTCCAAAACCATTAACTTTTCCTAATAATTATTCTAAATTTTGCTCAATATTTAGATGCTGGTAAGCTTTTGTAGTTGCAGTACGTCCTCTTGGAGTTCTTTCTAAAAAACCAAGCTGCAGCAGATATGGTTCATAGACATCTTCTATCGTTTCCGTTTCTTCACTAATGGCAGCAGCTAAAGTATTTAATCCTACAGGACCACCTCTAAATTTAAGCATTATAGTTTCTAATAATTTGTGATCAATTCTATCCAGCCCCAGCTCATCAATTTCGAGTAGTTTTAACGCAGAATCAACAACTTCCCTATTAATTATACCATCTGCTTTAACTTCTGCAAAGTCTCTAACTCTTTTTAAGAGTCGATTAGCGATTCTAGGAGTACCACGGGAGCGGCGGGCAATTTCTAAAGCTCCATGAGCTACTATATCAACATCTAAAATCTCAGCAGATCTAGTAATAATTTCCTGCAGTTCTTCCTGATTATAAAATTCCAATCTATTTATAACACCAAATCTATCTCTAAGTGGTGAGCTAAGTCTGCCGGCTTTAGTTGTGGCTCCAACTAAGGTGAAAGGAGCAAGATCAAGCCTGACTGAACGCGCACTAGGTCCTTTTCCAATAATTATATCCAAACAGTAGTCTTCCATTGCTGGATATAAAACTTCCTCTACCATTTTATTTAATCGATGGATTTCATCTATAAATAAAACATCACTCGGCTGCAGATTAGTTAATATCGAGGCTAAGTCGCCAGGCCTTTCGATTGCCGGGCCAGAAGTTTGATGAATATTAACATTTAACTCATTTGCTATGATATTTGCAAGAGTAGTCTTACCCAGCCCAGGTGGTCCATAGAGCATAACATGGTCAAGAGCCTCTTCTCTATCTCGAGCTGCCTGAATAAAAATCTTTAGTTTTTCCTTTGTTTTGTTTTGGCCAATATATTCTCCTAAACTTAAAGGCCTTAAACCTTTGTCAACAGAATTATCATCTTTTTTCTTTTTAGGAGAAACAACGCGTCTTTCATTTTCCATTATTATCTCTCCTTACCAAGTTGACTTAAAACTAATCTTATTTTTTCAGAAACATTAATATCATCTTCATATTTAACCTCTCTTAAAGCTTTGTTTATTTCAGAAATTTTATAACCTAAAGCAGTAAGAGCATCTATTACATCCTGTCGGTCCTCATCAGCTGCAGCTCCAGCAGTAGAGTCATTAGAACTATTTTGAAGATACGCAAATTCTTCTAATTTGCTCTGCAGTTCCAGGATTAATCTTTGTGCAGTTTTTGGACCAATACCTGATATTTCTTTTAGTACTACCTCATTTTTTTGCATAATTGCACTAACAAATCTGGGAGCGGGCATTGTATTTAATATATTTAACCCAGCACTTGGACCAATACCATTGACAGTTATTAAAATTTCAAATAATTCTTTACCCATTTTTTCAGGAAAAGCAAATAGTTTTAAAGCATCTTCTCTAACATAAGTATATGTATAGACTTCTATCTTGTCTCCAACTAAAGGTTGATTTTTAAAACCGGCAAGCTCTAATTCATAACCAACCCCGTTAATCTCTAAAATTATTTTATTAAATTCAGAATCTATGACTTCTCCCTCTAAATAGCCAATCATAATCTTTCCTCCCATCCAGAATGAGCACTGTAAACATGACCATGACAGATTGAAATTGCCAGTGCATCAGCTGCATCATCTGGTTTTGGAATCTCAGATAGATTTAACAATGATTTTACCATCAGCTGCACCTGCTTTTTATCAGCCCTACCATAACCCACAACTGCCTGTTTTATCTGCAGAGGAGTATATTCTGCCACCTTTATACCAGCCTGAGAACCGGCTAATAAAATTACTCCTCTAGCCTGTCCTACAGCAATTGCAGTCTTTACATTTTTATTAAAAAATAATTCTTCAACTGCCATTTGCTCTGGCTTAAATTCTTTGATCAATGCTTCAATATTTCTATGAATTATTTCTAACCGTTCTATATCTTCTTTATCCGCCGAAGTTTTGATAACTCCATACTCTAAAACTTCAAAATGATTTGTTTTTTTATCTACTAGAGCATAACCAATTGTAGCAAGACCTGGGTCAATACCTAAAATTCGCAAATTCCACACCCCATTCAAACTAATGTTTGAAATAATTATATCATATAAATTGGAATTGTAAAAACAAAAAAATAAAGACACTGTTATCCAGTGCCCTTATTAAAATCTAAATTTATTTTATAACAAAATTGTTAAAATTAAATTAAAATATTAATTAATCTTCTTCTGCTTCAATTTCGTCTCTAATATCTTCTGGTATATTAAAATTAGAATAAACATCTTGAATGTCATCATGATCTTCTAACTGGTCCATTAATCGCAACATCTTTTTTGCATCACTTTTATCCAGAGTAACTTCATTATCTGGAACCATAGCTAAATCAGCAGATTCAAATTCATAACCAGCTTCTTCTAAAGCTTCACGAGCTGATTCATAATTGGAAGGATCAGTATAAACTACTGCTTCCTCTGCACCATATTCTAAATCTTCTGCCCCAGCTTCTAAAGCTTCTAATAAAAGATCTTCTTCACCAACTTCAAATTCATTTAAATCAATTACCAATTCCCCTTTTCGCTGAAACATCCAGGCTACACAGCCATTAGAACCCAGATTACCACCATTTTTATCGAGAATATGGCGCACCTCTGAAGCAGTCCTATTTCTATTATCAGTCATAATATCTAAATATAATGCAACCCCACCCGGACCATATCCTTCATAAACAAAGGATTCGTAACTTATACCTTCTAAATTACCAGTTCCGCGTTTAATTGCTCTTTCAATATTATCATTAGGCATATTATTATCTTTAGCCTTTTGAATAGCCATTCTGAGATCTGAATTCATCTCAGGATCACCGCCACCTTCTCTAGCAGCAACTGCAATTTTACGACTTAATTTTGAAAACAGCTTACCTCGTCTTTTGTCTTCCTTTTGTTTTTTATGCTTTATATTAGCCCACTTAGAATGTCCGGCCATATAATAACCCTCCTTAAATCAAATTACAATCTTAAAAATCAGTTTGCAGTTTATTGTACCATAATTATTCCTTTTTTTCAATATTAGCCTGGGTATCAATAATCTCAATTAAATTTTTAAGTAGGGTATAGATCATCTCTAACTCTTGTTGACTGCGATCTAAAAGCAAATCAGTTATATTTGAAATCTGAATAGTGACACCAGAACTCAGATTGTAATTTATTAACAGCTTATCTACGCCTATCTCTAAAGCTTCAGCAATTTTGTTTAAAGCTTTAAGAGACGGTTCTTTTTCTCCTCTTTCCACTTGTCCTATGTAAGTATAATGCAGACCCGCTTTTTCTCCAAGACTTTCTTGAGTTAAATCCTGGACTATTCGATATTTTTTAATTTTTTTGCCTAAATCCTCTGTTTGCATTTACTTCACCTCTAACTATATCTTAGAGTTTGAACAGGGATTTTTAAAGAGAATATAGGTATTATAAACGATAATATAAGTATTATTGTTATATTTAAGTATTTTTTTTAGCGTTATTAGCAATTAATAATAACTATAGTCTATTAAGAGTTTTAGCAGCTTTAAATATTAAAAACCACAGCCAATAGCTATGGTTTGAAATTCTTACTGCTGAGATCTTAAGTCATTTATTAGGGAAATTATTTTATCTCTGCCGCCATTATTCCAACTATTTAAAAAGTTATTAATTTTTTTCTGATCATAATTGTTCAAATCTTTTTTTAAAATATTAAGATCTAAATCATCTAATTCTTTCATAACATCGATTGCTTTTTTTAACGGGTACTGTACCTTATAATATATCTGATCAACCATCATTAGCCTCCTCAAACATTTCTAGCAGATTTTCAAGCACGGGTATCGTTTCCCTTTCGATGTACCTTATATAGCCTTCGAGTGTTATTATCCTATTGTCTAATACTTTACTACTAATTTCAGGAGAGTAGTTAGTTAATTGCTCTGATTTGTTTACTGCCTCATCAATATAGTCTATTGCATTTATTACTGCTTTCTCCATCTCAACACCCCTTTGTTTGATTTTTATAAAAATTAAAAATATAATAAAAAAATAAGTTAACCTATAAGCCGAGTTCTGTATTAAATGATCATCTATCTAGGAGAACAGTTACCTGAACCCTCAAGCGTCCTTACCCGGAGAAAAGCGGATCACTCTTACATCTCCCTATTTGGACTTACTCCAGATGGGGTTTACCTGGCATTCCAGTTACCTGAAACCCGGTAAGCTCTTACCTTACCTTTTCACCCTTACCTTAATTAAATAAGGCGGTATATTTCTGTGGCACTAGCCTGGGAGTTACCTCCACCGGGCGTTACCCGGCATCCTATCCTGTGGAGCTCGGACTTTCCTCATCATTAATGATGCGATCATCTGGTTAACTTATTTTTTTACCATATAAAGTATACCACCAGTTTTATAATATGTCAAGCATTTCACTCAAGTTAAAAACACTAGAATAATAGTGACTACTGATAATCCCAAGGTCTGGTCTTAAGCTCTGATTTATAGAAGTTAATCGTTTTTAATAATTTAGTAGAAGCTTCATCTTTTAACCTCTCAACTAATAACTCTCTTACAAACTTTTCGCTCCCATAATGACCAAAATCAACCAAATTAATTCCCAATTCTTCTGCTATCTGTGCTTCGTGATATTTAACATCTCCTGTCAAATACAAGTCAGCTCCCTGATAATAGGCATCTTTAATAAAATCTGCCCCACTACCACTGCAGAGAGCAATTCTTTTAAGTTTGTTTTTGGATTTTACTACTTTTATAACATCTAAATCATATACCTCTTTTACCTCATTTAAAAATGGCTGTAATTCAATTTCAGCTTTCAAATCAGCTATTCTACCAATTCCTTTTTCAGTTTTTAAATTTTCCAGCTCATATAAGTCCCAGGCAGGCTCCTCATAAGGATGAGCTTTTAAAAGTTCTTTAACTACCTGATCTAATTTATTATCTGCAACAATTACTTCAAAACGGTACTCATTTACCTCATTTAAAACACCCTTTTTCCCCAAATGAGGTTCAGCCTTTTCTAAGGGTTTGAAATTGCCAGTTCCTTCCTGATAAAAGCCGCTGTGGCTGTAATTTTTATACTCTCCAGCCCTTTTTGCATAAACAGCATCTCTCACTTTTTGTAAATCATTTTCAGGAATAAATGTTACCAGTTTATGATAATTTTTGCTTTTAGTAGTTTTCAATAAAGAAATATTTTCAACATCTAATTTGTTAATTAAATAATCATTTAATCCACCTTCAGCAACATCTAAGTTAGTATGTGCAGAAAATAAGATAATGTCATTTTTTATTAGATCAAAAATTAATTTTCCAGTTTCATTTTGAGTATTAATTGATTTTATACCATTGAAAATAAAAGGGTGGTGAGTAATAATCAATTGACAATTTTTTTCTAATGCCTCATTTAAAACTGCTTGATTAAAATCAAGTGCTATCAAAACATTTTTTACTTCCTGGTTAATATCTCCAACTTGTAAGCCAACATTATCCCAGTCTTCTGCCAGCTCTCTTGGAGCAATTCTTCCCATTAACTGTATAATTTCTGCTGCTTTAACCATAATAATAAAGCCCCCTTATTTTATAAGTATTTATTTTTCATGAACATTTATTGATTATAAATAAAAAACCCTGCTCTGATTAAGAACAGGGTGTTAATATTCTGGTGGGCCCACCAGGATTCGAACCTGGGACCAACCGGTTATGAGCCGGTTGCTCTGACCAACTGAGCTATGGGCCCTCTGCAAATTTAATTAATTTGTGACGACAAAAATAATTATATGATATAAATCGGATTAGGTCAAGAACTATTTGTATTTTTTTGCAGCTTATAATATCAATAATTTAGAAATAACTCTTCATTTCTAAAAAATGCAAAGTTTTTCTTTATTATTCTAGATAATCCTTTAATTTTTTACTGCGGCTTGGATGTCTTAACTTGCGCAGTGCTTTAGCCTCAATCTGTCTGATTCTTTCTCTGGTCACTCCAAATTCTTTTCCTACTTCTTCTAAAGTTCTTGGCCGTCCATCTTCTATTCCAAATCGAAGTTCCAGTACTCTCTTTTCCCTGTCAGTAAGAGTGTCCAAAACTCCATCTAGCTGTTCTTTAAGCAGAATATAAGAAGCTGCAGAAGCAGGTGCAGGAGAATCTACATCTTCAATAAAATCACCAAGGTGACTGTCTTCTTCCTCTCCAATTGGTGTTTCTAAAGAAACAGGTTCCTGAGCAATTTTCATAATCTCTCTTACCTTTTCAGCAGAAATATCCATTTCCTCACCAATCTCTTCAGCTTTTGGTTCTCTACCTTTTTCTTGCAGTAGTTGCCTGGAAACTCTGATCAGTTTATTAATAGTCTCCACCATATGAACAGGCACTCGTATTGTTCTAGCTTGATCAGCAATAGAACGAGTTATAGCCTGTCTAATCCACCAGGTAGCATAGGTGCTAAACTTATATCCTTTAGTATAATCAAACTTTTCTACTGCCTTCATTAGTCCCATATTACCTTCTTGAATTAAATCAAGAAAAAGCATTCCGCGACCAACATACTTTTTAGCAATACTCACTACAAGTCTTAAATTTGCTTCTACTAACTGCTGTTTAGCCCACTCATCACCCTGTTCTATTCGTTTAGCAAGCTCAACTTCTTCGGCTGCAGTTAATAGATCAACTTTACCAATTTCTTTTAAATACATTCTTACTGGATCATCTATACCTACACCTTTAGGAACACTGAGATCAAGACCACTATCATCATCTTCATCGTCACTATTATCTTCTAATTTAGAGTTTACTACTTCTATATTCATTTCACTAAAAATATCATATATTTTTTCTATATCTTCAGAATCTAAATCAATATCTTCAAGGGCATCCATGATTTCTTCATAAGTTAGTTCGCCCTCTTTTTTTCCCCGACTTACAAGACCCTTAACTTCATCTATTTTAGCAGGACTCATTTCTTTTTCAGCCACTTTAGTCCCTCCTTTCAATATTATAATTCAGACTATAAAACGTTAATAAAATTCGATTCAATTTATCTAAACTTAATTCTTTTTTGCTGAGTAATCTACATAATTTTTCTTTGTTTTTAGCAATCCTTTTTGAACTTAAATAATCAGCAAGTTCTAAAATTCTATCTCTATTTAAAGAATTATCCTGTTTAACCAAAATTTCTGACCAGTAAGATAAAAGTTCTTCTTCCAAGCCCTCTTTAACTTTTTCAAAACGAATAGAGTTACTTATCACTGGACCAGTAAATAAATGTTCTGCCAATTGAGCAGTTCTGCCATTAAAATCATTTTTAGATATTCTATTAGCTAATTCTTCTCTCAAAGATGGATTACTGATAAAATGAGCAAGTATTTCTTCTTCAACTTTTTGATAATATGATAATTGTGAGTATAAGTCAAATTTTTTTTCTTTTTGTCTATTTTTATTTTCCCTATTACTTTTATTATTCCTGTTTTTCTTAAATTCTTTTTCAACTTCTTGAGCAAGAACATTTTCTTTGAAATTTGTTTTAAGAGCAGCTCTTTCGATATATATTTCCCTTTCCAAATCATCTTCAACTTCACTTAAAAGTTCAATAATTGATCTTAAAATTTTTTTTCTGCTTCCTGGTTCTGAAAGATTCTTATCCTTCACAATCATATTTATTTTAAAATCTATTAAACTAACTGCCTTTTCAAGATAATCATTAAAAACATTTGGACCTTCCTGTTTTAAAAGCTGATCTGGATCACTACCTTCTTCAAGTTCAATAACCTTAACGTTAATTCCAAGCTCATTTAAAATATCTAAACCTCTAAGAGTAGCTTTATTGCCTGCTGTATCAGCATCATAGGCGATATAGGCATTTTCTGCATACCTCTTAATTAATTTTGCCTGTTCTTCTGTAAAAGCCGTACCTAAAGAAGCTATAGAATTTTCAAATCCATTTTTGTGTGCCTGGATTACATCAGTATAACCTTCCATAATAATACAGCTGTTTGCTTTTCTGATTGAATCTTTTGCCAAATGTAAACCGTATAAATTTTTCTTTTTACTGAAAATTTTAGTTTCAGGAGAATTTAAATATTTAGGTCCATAATTATCTTCGCTTTCTAATATTCTCCCACCAAATGCTATTACTTCGCCTCTATTATTGAATATAGGAAACATAACTCTATTCCTAAATTTATCATAATAGGAATTGTTTTTTCCTTCACTGATTAAACCAGCCTTTTTTATTAAATGCAGACTGAAGTTTTTTTTCTTTAAAAAATTCAATAAAAGCTGCCATTCGTCAGCTGCATAACCAAGGTTAAATTTATTAATATCCTTTTTAGTAAATCCTCTATCATTCAAATATTTGAGTGCTTTCTCACCCATATTTGTCTCAGTCAAAAGATAATTATAAAAACGAGCAGCCAGTTTATTTAAAGAAAAAAGTTCCTCTCGCTCTTTATAAACCTGGCGCTGCTGATTAGTCATATCTGGCAATTCCATACCAGATCTTTCAGCAAGCATTTTAACCGATTCTATAAAGGTTAAGTTTTCTATTTCCATCACAAAATTAATGGAATCTCCCCCCGCTCCACAGCCAAAACAGTGATAAAAGTTATTATCTGGATTAACAAAAAATGAAGGAGTTTTTTCACTGTGAAAAGGGCATAAACCTTTATATCTATTTCCTGTTTTTTTCAACTCCAAGTAATCTGAAATCAAATCAACAATATCAACATTCTCTTTTAATTCATCTATAAACTCATCTGAATATCTGGTCAATTTATCCACCCTGACCTTAATCTTATTTCAAAATATTATTTTAGCAATAAATAATAATTAAAGCAAATACTGTTGTAATTATATTTCTCTAAAAACAAGTTTTATCCTGCATTTATTTAATAAAGTAAAATTATAAGTTCATGTTAATTATTTTTTAGTTGTTATCGAACCAGGGAGTTGGTATAAAAAATTTCCGACCTAGATTAATTGCATAGCGGTCAGTCATCCCTGCAATATAATCAATTACAGCCTGTTTATGATTTTTTTCAAATTCCAAGTATTCATCTGGAATATTATCTATATTCTCCATAAAAAATTCATATAAAAGTTTCAACAGCCTTTTAGCCTTACCTTCCTCACTTTTACCTTCTGAACCAATGTAAACATTCTCAAAGAGAAAATCTCTTAATTTTTCTGTTGCATATTCAACCTCAGCTGAACGCTTTATCTCTGACGGCTCCCAGCTTGTATTAATTAAATCTCTAACCATTACATCTATTCTTTGGGAATGAGTTTCACCAAGAATATCAATTGAATCAGCTGGTAAATCAGACTGCTTAATAATACCAGCTCTTAGTGCATCATCAATATCATGATTAATGTATGCCACTCGATCTGCTATTCTAACAATTTGACCTTCTAAAGTAATTGGTTCATCAGGACCTGTATGATTTAAAATACCATCTCTAACTTCTAAGCTTAAATTTAGGCCTCTGCTGCCGCTGCTCCGTTTTTCAATAAGATCTACAACTCTTAAGCTCTGAATATTGTGATTAAACTCTTCCCCGGTAATTTCAGTTAAAGCTGCCTCACCGGCATGACCAAAGGGTGTATGTCCAAGATCATGCCCTAAGGCAATAGCTTCAACTAAATCTTCATTCAATTTTAGAGCCCGGGCAATAGTTCGTGCAATTTGTGATACTTCCAGAGTATGAGTTAGTCTAGTTCGATAATGATCTCCCTCAGGTGCTATAAAGACCTGTGTTTTATGCTTTAACCTTCTGAAAGCTTTAGAGTGAATAATTCTATCTCTATCATGCTGAAAAATAGTTCGGATATCACAATTATCTTCTTTTTTTAATCGTCCCTTACTTTCAGAACTTAAACAAGCAGCAGGTGAAAGTTTCTCTTTCTCCCATTCCAACTGCTCTACTCTGGAAAACATAATATCAGCTCCTAATCTTCAAAATACGAAAGTACTTCTACAGCAGTTTCCTCAATGTTTTTATCTGTTACATCTATAACCGGACAACCAATTTCTTTCATGATTGAATCAGCATATTTAAATTCTTCGTCAATTCTCTCTTTAGCTGCATAAGTTGCATCATCTCCAAGTCCCATTTTTTTTAATCTTTCAATACGGATATCATTTAATAATTTAGGATCAATTGTTAAACCAACCACTTTATTATCTTTGTTTTCTAAAACAGCTGGGTGAACATCAACCTCTGGTACCAGGGGTACATTTGTAGTTTTATAGCCAAGATAAGATAAATGAACAGAAAGAGGAGTTTTAGAAGTTCTGGAAACTCCAACTAAAACTATATCAGCTTCTTCATATCCTTTTGACTCATTTAAATCATCAAATTGAAGTGTAAATTCCATAGCTTCAATTCTTTTAAAGTATGCATCATCTAACTGGTATTTAAGTGCAAATTCTTCTTTTGGGGCAGTATCTAATCTTTCAGAAACAATTCCTAAAGGTTTTTCCATCATATCAACATATTTCAAACCATAGCTTTCAGCCAATTGATTTAAATGCTTTCTCATGTCACTTTTAACAAAAGTATAGGCAATAATTGCATTTTCTTCTTTAGCCTGTTTTAATACCTCAGTAATTTTTTCAATTGATCGTACAAAAGCGAATGTTTTCATTTCCACTTCACAATTTGGGAACTGTCCAGCAGTAGACTCCATTAAATTTTTAGCTGTCTTACCAGTGCAATCTGAAATAATATAAGCAACTATCTGATCCTTACTCACAATACTCACCCCGTTTAATTATTTTAGTCTAAGGCTATTTCTTCAATATCCATAACCTCTACCATTAATCCAGCTATCCAGCTCAATAAAGCCAAGCGGTTATTTTTTAATTTTTGATCATCAACCATAACCATTACACTGTCTAAGAAAGCATCAACAAATTCTTTTAATTCTACTAAAAGATAAAATCCCTGCTGATACTGATCTGAGGCGAAAAACTCTTTGATTTTACCTGCTCGTTGATTAACAGCCTCATATAATTCTTTTTCTTCATCTTCTACTAATAATCCTGCCTCAACTTCTAATTTATTTTCTGCCTTGTCACTGATGTTTTTAGCCCGAACCAGACCTCTTATCAAATCAACAAATAAATCTGAATTATCTGATCTAAACTCCATTAATTTGTGTGCTCTTTGATAAACATCAAGCAGATTTTGGTCATTAACATTAATAACTGCATTAATTATATCGTAACGAACACTTTCTTCTGCAAGTAAATTTTCAAGACGCTGTTTGATAAATTCTTTTAATTCAAAAACTGCTGTATCTAAATTTTTCAAATTAATTTCTACAATTTCCATTGTAGATTTAATAACCTGCTCAATATTAATCTTTAATTTATTATCTAAAACAATTCTCAGCAGACCGGTTGCCTGTCTTCTAAGAGCAAATGGATCCTGTGAACCACTAGGAATATTTCCGAGTAAAAAATGACTGCTTAGATTAAATAGTTTTTCTGCCAAAGCTAAAGCAGTTCCACTCTTAGTCTCTGGTAATTTATCACCTGCAAAACGTGGTAAATAATGTTCAAAAATTGCTTGAGCAGTTTCTTCAGCTTCACCCTCTAAAAGAGCATATTCTTTACCCATTAAGCCCTGAAGGTTTGCAAATTCATTTACCATTTCTGTAGCTAAATCATTTTTGCATAGTTCTGCCGCTCTAACAGCCATTTTTTTTCTAGCTGAATCAAAGTCTAAAATCTCAGCAATTTCAGCAGTTATTTTTTGTAATTTTTGCACCTTTTGATAAACACTACCTATATCTTTTTGAAAAACTATATCTTTAATATCCTCAGTTCTATTTAAAAATCCATATTTTTGATCTTCAGCAAAGAAAAATTGAGCATCATCTAGTCTTCCTTTTAAAACCATTTCATTTCCAGAAATAACTTCATCAAGATAATCAGTCCCGCCATCACGGACACCAATAAATTCAGCTTCTAAGGTGTTATCAGAGCTCATAACTGGAAAATAACGCTGATGTTTTTCCATAGCAGTTATTAAAACTTCGGCTGGCAGCTCCAAATATTCTTCTGAGAAGCTTCCTTTAAAAGCTGTGGGAAATTCAATTAAATCAATTACTTCTGCTAGCAAAGAATCTTTTATAACAGCTTCACCAGCTAGATCTAATTTAGAAATCTGATCTTTAATTAATTTTTTTCTTTTTTCCTGTTTCACAATTATCGCAGCTTCTTCTAAAGAATCTAAATAAGCCTCAGCAGCATTAACTTTTATTTTGCCATCACTTAAAAACCGATGACCAATACTGTAATTAGAACTTTCTACTCCTGCTATTTCTAAATCGAGTTCTTCTTCACCAAATAAAAGCAGCAGCCATTTTATAGGTCTAATAAACTCCATCTTTACACTACCCCAACGCATAGCTTTTGGTAAAGGAACCTGGTCCACAATTTTCTTTAAAACATCAGCTAAAATATCTGATGTCGGCTTACCTTTTTCAATTTTTTCAGCATATAAATATCCATCTTTTTTCACCAGATCTGACACATCTACTCCCTGACCACGAGCAAAACCTTCTCCAGCTTTAGTTGGCTGTCCATCATCATCAAAAGCTATGTTAACAGCTGGGCCTCTTACAATTTCTTTGTTATCGTCCTGCTTTTCAGCTAAAGAATCAACAGCCAGAACCAATCTTCTGGGAGTAGAGTAAACATTCATCATTTGATACTCTAAATTATTATTGTCAAAAACTGCCTCTGCTGTTTTTAAATAATCTTTTCTGAATCTCTGCATTGAAGCAGCAGGCATTTCTTCAGTTCCAATTTCAAAAATTAAATTTTTTGCCATCATTATCACTCCTGATCTCCTGAGTTTAAATAGCTGGCTGCACATTCATGAGCCAGTTTCCTAACTCTCTTGATAAATCGTGTTCTTTCAGTTACACTAATTGCTCCTCTTGCATCTAAAAGATTAAATGTATGTGAACATTTTAAAGTATAATCATAGGCAGCCAGTGATAATCCTGCCGCCAGTGAATTTTCAGCTTCTGCTTCATAAATATCAAACATCTGGAATAAGCGGTCAATATCTGCTACTTCAAAATTATATTTTGACTGTTCAACTTCATTTTGATGATAAATATCTCGATACTTAACCCCTTCAACCCAGCATAGATCATATACATTTTCTACTTCTTGTAAATACATTGCTATTCTTTCTAATCCATAAGTGATTTCTACTGTCACCGGATCAGCCTTAAAACCACCTACCTGCTGAAAGTATGTAAACTGAGTAATTTCCATACCATCAAGCCAAACTTCCCAACCTAAACCCCAGGCACCAAGGGTTGGTGATTCCCAGTTATCTTCAACAAAACGAATATCATGTTTTTCGGGTTTAATACCTAATGCTCTTAAACTGTCTAAATAGATTTCCTGAATATCATCTGGTGATGGTTTCATAATTACCTGATATTGGAAATATCGCTGTAAACGATATGGATTATCTCCATAACGACCATCTGTAGGACGGCGGCAGGGCTGTACATAAGCTGTATTCCAAGCTTCTCCTCCTAATGAACGCAAGAATGTAGAAGGACTCATTGTTCCTGCTCCCACCTCAATATCATATGGCTGTTCAATTACACATCCCTGATCACTCCAAAATTTATCCAATGAAAATATAATTTTCTGGAAATTCATAAATACACTTCCTCTCGTACTCTTTTTAAATGCTTTTACTAAAATAAAACCTTATCCCAGGGACAAGGCTAAAACTTATTAATTATTCATTTTCCTTATTGTATAAAGAAAAGATAAAGATTTAGGTTTTAAGTCAAGATGATATATTAAAAATTTCTCTGTAACTTCATTAATTTTTTCCAGTATCTGCACTCCAAATTGATCGGCTTTTAACTGAGAAATCTCAGCAAAGGTTATTTTATATAAAGCCCTCATCTCATTTAATGAAAATAAAGTGAATTTGTATGAATTATTCTTAAAACAATTCTTACAAATTGAACCACCCTCTTCTACACTGAGAGGAGTTGAGTTATTTAGATTTACCTTGTCTCCGCAAACAGTACAGTTTTCAATTTCTGGCTTTACTCCTAAGAGAAGTAACAGCTTTGCTTTAAAAACAGTTAAATAAAATAATAGTTCTTCTTTTTGAGCCTGGGCCATCTTTTCTAAAATAACAGCTAAAAGCGAAAAAAGAGCCTGATCAGCTTCTTCTTCCAGCCCGGCCCGTTCTATATATTCAGAAACAACACTGGCATAAGCCATATAGTCTAAGTCTTCTCTTAGTTTAGAATTCATTGCAATAGACTCAATATGATTTATTTTGGCCAGTGATTTTCCCTGATATAAAATAAAATTGTGGTAACTAAAAGGCAGTACAAGTCCGGAACGAGACTTATTCCCTTTCCGGGCCCCTTTAGCTACCGCCTTTAGCTTACCCTTTTCTCTGGTATATAAAGTAATAAGACGATCTGACTCACCTAAATCAAATTGTTTTAAGACTAATGCTTCTGTCTCAAAAGTTGCCACTTAATTCAACTCCCAATTATTCCTCACCATCTGTTACAATTGTAACACCGGAACTTGCACCAATTCTATTTGCTCCTGCATCAAGCATTTCTAAAGCTTGCTCAAAGTTTTTAATGCCACCAGATGCCTTAACTCCAACATCTCTACCAACTGTTTTACGCATAATGCTAACATCTTCAACTCTAGCTCCATAATCACCAAATCCGGTAGAAGTTTTGACAAAGTCTACCCCAGCATCTTTAGCAATTTCACAGGCCTTAACAATTTCTTCTTCATCTAAGAAACAGGTTTCTAAGATAACCTTTACAATAATATCAGAACTAACACCTGCTTTTTTGGTAGCATCTACAACAGACTTGATGTCAGCCTTAAAAATCTCATAGGCACCTGATTTAAAAGCACCAATATTCATTACCATATCAATCTCTTGAGCACCATTTTTAATAGCATTTCTGGTCTCATAAGACTTAACTTCTGTTGTGTTTGCTCCTAAAGGAAAACCAACTACTGTACAAACCTTAACTGAACTTTTTTCTAATAATTTTGCAGCTAAAGGAACATATATTGGATTTACACATACTGAAGCAAATTCATGTTTTTTTGCTTCCTTACATAACTTTTTAATATCATCCACAGTTGCTGTCGGACTTAAATTTGTATGGTCAATCATTTTAGCCATATCACGAGGTTTGATCGCCATTTTAAAAACCACTCCTTAAATTCTTGTATTTTTGCTTTATCAATATTATTATTCTACAAACTTTGTCATTGTCCTGCAATAAATTTATTTATAACCCATTCTTTTGAGCAGATTATCTTTTTCGCGCCAATCTTTTAAAACTTTTACCCAGAGATCTAAATATACTTTTGTCTGCATCAAATCTTCTATTTCTTTTCTGGCTGCCCGACCAATTTTCTTTAACATCTTACCATTTTTACCAATAATAATTCCCTTATGAGATTTCTTCTCCACATAAATATTTGCTCTGATATAATAATCATCATTTTTTCTTTCTTTAACTTCTTCGACTAAGACTGCAACTCCATAGGGAACCTCTTCTCTGGTTAAATAGAATATTTTTTCTCTAATCATTTCTGCAAAAATAAATCTCTCAATTTGATCTGTAATCATGTCTTCCGGATAATACTGAGGTCCTTCTGGTAATTTTGAGAAAATCTCTTTTAATAAGTTATCAGTATTTTTACTATTTAAGGCAGAAATTGGTACAACTTCTTTACCAACTTTTTGGCTGTAACTTTTTTGCTTTTTTATTAATTCTTTATTAGATATTTTATCAATCTTATTCATTACATAAATAATTTCCTGATCACTATTTTTTATCTGATTATAAATCAGCTGATCATTTTTACCCCAGTAAGTACTTCCATCCAAAATGAAGATAATTACATCAATACCATTAAGACTGCTGTAAGCTTCATACTGCATATATTTATCTAGTTCATTTCTTGGTTCATGAATACCAGGTGTATCAATAAAGATGATCTGTCCGTCATCTTCTGTATAAATTGCTTTGATACTGTTGCGGGTAGTCTGAGGACGGGGAGAAATAATATTAATCTTTTCTCCAATTAAATTATTAATTAAAGTCGATTTTCCAACATTTGGTCTACCAATAACTGTGACAAAACCTGATTTATAGCTCATTATTTTTCTCCATATCATCATCAGTAAAAGCACCAGGAAGCAGCTCTGTACTGGTCATTGTCAGCTCTTTACCTGATTCAGTCATCATAATCACTTCTATATCTCCATCTGCAAATTCTTTAATGACCTGACGACAGGCTCCACAGGGAGGTACCGGCTTATCAGTAGAACTAACTATTAAAAGTGCTTTTATTTTTCTTTTGCCTGCTGAAATCGCTGTGAAAACAGCAGATCTTTCTGCACAATTTGTTAAACTAAAGGAAGCATTTTCAATATTTACTCCCGTATAAATTGATCCATCTTCAGTCAAAACTGCTGCTCCCAAAGGAAAGTCAGAATAGGGTACATAAGCATTCTTTTGCGCGTCTAAAGCCTTTTTAAACATTTCTTCTTTAATCTCTTGATCCATTAAAAACACCTCACATAATTACTTAAATATATTTTAATACTTGATCTCAGTTCCATTAGGAACCACTTGAATCCAGGTCTGACCTGGATTGATTTCTATTTCTTCACCAGCATCGTTCAAATAAACAATTTTCCCATTACTTCTTTCCCAGCTGCCCTTAATAACCATTCCATCTCTAAACAGCTGCATTTTGCCACCTGAATTAAGATCAATATCCTGCCTATCAGCATCATCTATTGTTGAAGTCTTTACCTGCTGAACAATTATATTTTTTGCTGTTAATTGTTCACCACTTTCTACCTGATGTGGATTTGATCTATTATTTAAAAACCTTAAATAATTATTATTAAAGCTGTTATATTCATAGAGAACAGAATAAGAGCCCCAATAATCAATTGTTATGTTTTCAGCTTTTTCAAAATCGCTAGTTATCGAAGCAGTTAGAAAATTAAACTGTTCCGGATATTCTTTTTCGGAAAGACTCTCTAAATAATCTTTCAGAGGCTCTTTGCCGGAATATAAGTTGTGTGGTGCTGCTTTTTTGCTGCTTCTCCAAAAATATTGACTTTTATATAATTGATCTAAATGTAAAATATCCTTCACTGCAAGCAGGGCAAATCCGCGGGGGCTGGCTCCTGCATGCAAAAATAAAGCATCATAAAATTGGGAGGTATCAATCAAAGCAGGTCTGGCACTTCTAATTGGTCCTATCTTTGCTGGCACTTCAGGCCAGAAAACAGCTAAAAACCTTGTAATACCACCCTCCAGCATAAATTCATAAACTAATGCTGCTTTATCTAAACCACTTTGGGGTCTAGCAGCAGGAGAGTTTTCAATAGAAACAGCAACTGCCCGTTTGTAATAATCAGACTCAACCCCCAACCCTGTAAAGGGAGAAACTGTTTCGTACTGACTTTGATAAGCCTCTTCTTTAGGCATTTCTGTCTCATATTTTTCCTCTAAATCTTTAATTTCATCTGCGCGTTCCTGCTCGGTCAACTCTTCTTGTGGGGGTGTTTTTTCAGCTTCTTCAGCTGGTTCACCCTTCCAAAAGCTGCAGCCAGTTAAAATTAATAATGTTATCAGCAGTAGAGCCCACAGTATAGATAACTTTGATTTCATCTTTTCACCTCTAAATAAATATTAATCTTCTTCACATTTTATAGCTTCACTACTTATCAACTTGATTTTTCTAATTCTATTGTCAATAATACTTTCAATAACTAAAGTCATATCTTCTAATTCAAGTTTCTCTCCTTTTACCGGAAGTCTATTTAAATAATATAAAATCAGCCCACTTAATGTTTCATAATTATCGCTTTCAACTAAAGGATTTTTCAAATATTCATTTAACTCTTCAATATCAACTCTACCATCAAGCAGCAGAGTGTTATCATCAATTACTTCTATATAACTTTTTTCTAAATCAAATTCATCTTGAATATCTCCAACAATTTCCTCCAATAAATCTTCAATCGTGATTAAGCCAGCTGTACCACCATATTCATCAACTACAACTGCCATGTGTTCTTTTCTTTCCTTCATTTCTGATAGGAGCTGATTGATCGGCTTCCCTTCTGGGATAAAGTATATTGGTTTCACAAATTCTTCAATATTAATATTTGATCTTTCTTCTAATAATAATTCCAAAAGATCCTTAATATAAATTAAACCAATAATATTATCAATTGATTCTTCGAAAACAGGAATCCTGGAATGACCCTTTTCAACCCCCATTTTTATCAATTCGTTTAAAGATGCATTTTTTTCAATGCAAACCATATCAATTCTAGGTATCATAATTTCTTTAACTAAAGTATCATCAAATTCAAAAACACTCTGAATCATTTCTTGCTCTGTCTCTTTAATAACTCCTTCTCTTTGACTGACATCAACAAAACGCCTGATTTCCTCTTCACTTAAAAAAGCAGAAGAAATCAAATTTTTATCTTTAACAAATAAATTAACAATTTTTGTGAAAATAAAAATAAATGGGGATAAAATTATTTCTAAATAATAAAGTGGAATTGAAGCTGCTTTAGCATATTTAATTGAATGATTATTTCCTAAAGATTTTGGTGTTATTTCTCCAAAAATTAAAATTAATAAAGTTACTATACCAGTTGCAATCCCTACCCCTTTACTACCAAACAATTCTATGGATAAAGCTGTTGCTATGGAGGATGCAGCAATATTAACCAGGTTATTACCAATCAATATAGTAGTTAATAACTTAGTTTGATCATGCAGTAATTTATCAACCTTAGCTGCTTGTTCGTCACCTCGTTGAACCTTTTCCTTAATCTTAACTCTATTGACAGACATAAAAGCAGTCTCTGAGCCAGAAAAAAAGGAAGATAATAATATTAATATAAATAATGAAAATAACTCTAAATACATTTTAAATCTCCTCCACAGTCAACTAAATTATCAAATTCTAAAAAAATAAAATACAATTACAGTAATAACTCCCCCCAGTAAAATACCTATCAATATTTCTTTTAAAGAATGAGTTCCTGCTTCTAATCGGCTCTGCGCGGTTAAAAAAGCAAGCGTTAAAGCCAATGAAAATGCAAGCAGGCTTTTTGTTAAAAACCAAATAATCAATACAACTGAAGTTGCAAGTGCTGTATGGCCACTAATTATTCCACCTTTTAAAGGTGTGCCGCTGCTGAATATTGACTTCAAGGTAATAACGATTATGAATATCAAAAATAAATTAATAAAGACCAAATGAAGCGGCTCATGTCTTAAGTTAAATATTAAATTTAAAGATAATTCCTGTGCTTTTTTAAAAAAAACAAGGTAAGCAATAAAAATAGCATTACCGGCTGCAATAATTACTGCAGCCGCTCCAATATTTTTAGCAATCCTAGCTTTAAAACTATAATCCTGGGTTAGAATATCAATGATAACTTCTACAGCTGTATTAATTAATTCAGCAAATATGACAAATGAAATAGCAATAATCACCAGAGCCACCTCAATTCTGCTTAAGTCAAATAAAAGACTAAAAGCTAAAACAAAAATTGCTGCCACTAGATGAATTTGCATATTCCTTTGAGTTCTGATTGCATGAATCAAACCTGCTATTGCATGATTGAAGCTGTTAATTATTTTAATAATCCACATCCTAACACCTAATCTCTACTTATGCCTAATTGGGTTAAAACTCTTTCTTCTTTTTGACGCATTTCATTTTTTTCATCTTTACTGTAATGATCATAACCAAATAAATGCAGCATCCCATGTACAGTAAGATAAGCTAATTCTCTTTTTAACGAATGGCCGTATTCTACAGCCTGCTCAGCAGCTCTTTTAGCTGATATTATAATATCTCCAAGCATTTCTTCATCAATTGGGAATGATAAAACATCTGTAGCTTCATTTTTATTTCGATATTTATTATTCAATTCCTTTATCTGCTGATTACTAACAAAAGCAATGCTAACTTCACCGCCGCTGTACCCCTCTAACTCAGCAGCGGTTGCAGCGACTTTTTTTAGAAGTTCCAGAATTTCCTGTTGGATTTCAACTTTATCCTGTTGGTTATTAAATTCTACATTAATCACTTTTATTACCACCTTTCATTTCTTTCAGCAGTTTCTCAGGATATTCAACTCTTTGATGATAGATACCGGTTAAAACTTTAACGAAACTTTTAACTATTGTATCTAAATCAGTTAAAGTTAAATTAGATTGATCTAATTGATTTTCTATTAATTTATCTTTAACCAAACCTCTGACAAAACCTTCTATCCGATCATGATTGTTTTTGTTGAAGTTTTTAGAGCGAATAGCAGCTTCAGTTATATCGGCAAGCATAATTATTGCCGCTTCCCTACTTTGAGGTTTAGGACCATCATAACGAAAATCTTTTTTTTCGATATCATCATGCTTATTATCCTGAAGCGCCTGCTGATAGAAATATGAAATTAAATTGGTTCCATGATGTTGTTTTATAATATCAGTTATCTTAGAAGGCAAACCATTCTCGCCAGCTAATTCCACTCCATCTTTAACATGTGACTTAATTATTAAAGCACTTAAGTTAGGAGACGTTTTATCATGAGGATTTTCCCCTCCAAATTGATTATCAGAGAAAAAATATGGTCTTTTCAATTTGCCAATATCATGATAATAGGCAGCGGCTCTAGCTAGTAAAGAATCAGCTCCAACATCTTCGGCAGCTGTTTCAGCTAAATTACCTACAATAATACTGTGGTGATAGGTTCCCGGTGCCTCAACCAGCATTCTCTTTAAAATAGGCTGGCTCGGATTTGATAATTCTAACAATTTTACAGAACTTGTCATATTAAATAAATCTTCCAAATAAGGTAATAAACCATTTGCTAATATCCCGACTAGCAAACCATTAATTATTCCGCCTCCGACTGACCAGATCAGATTACGCCAATCTTGATTCTGCTGAAGTAATGATAAACCTCCAATTAAAAACACTAAGATAAAACTAACATTTAAACCAGCTCTTATTATATCTCCCCTTGCCTTAACCTTTGATACACTGAAAATACCAATTAATCCAGCCAAAAAGGAGGTAAGAACTATATTAAAGTTCATATCATAAATTGGAGCAATTAGTAAACTAATAAACAAAGTTGTTATTAGTGCTGTATCACTACCAATTAAAATAGTTAATAAAATTGAAGCCATTGCTGTTGGCACCATATAATCTACAAAAGGATTGTGAAATAAGGTTAAGATCTTAGCTAAAACTACCACAATAAAGATAAGAAGCTCAATCAGCAGCAGTTTGCTGTTATCATCCCAAATATCTGGCTGATATTTATAAAAATAAAAGCCCAACAGCAAAACTAAAATTAAACTTATTAATATTCTACCACTTATATTGTAGTAATTAATCCCACTTTTTTGTAATCCTAGTCTTTCTAATATTTCAATATCAGCTTCAGTAACTACATCACCTTTGCGAACAATCATTTCTCCCTGGCGCACAGTTTTTTCTACTGCTTCAACCTCTGCAATTGCTTCTTCTCTTCTATTTGCAGTTGCTTCTTGGTTTAAAAACATATTAGCTGCAATAACACTTTCAGTCAGATCTGCTAATATTAACCTTTTTTCTCTTGATATATCTAATTCCATCGCACTTTGCCGCAAATCTTCACGGGCAGAAGTCAAATCAGATGGTAAAATTCGGCTCTGCAGTTTACTTTGAATAAGATTGGTAGCCCTTTCGCGAAGTTCAGATAATTCAGAATCAGTTAATTTTATCAAATTTGCTAAATTTTGATCGCTGATCTCGAGATCTATTTCACTATTTATTAAGTTAATTATCTCATTTATTTCGTCTTCATTTAAATTATCAATTTCATTCTGACCAAAAACATTTTTCTCAGTATTACCCTGTTTTTGATCTGGTTCTACTCTAGAATCATTTTGTTCATCTGTTTCACTCTCTGATAAATTAATCTTATTGAAATAGAAAAACTCTCTTTCACTTTTTATAGTATCAAATAAAGCATTTACTTTATTTAAAACTTCTTCTTCCACAGTAGAATCTTCTTCGTAAACTCGAGGAGCGGTATCTGCAGCTCTCTGTCTCAATTCAGAAGTTCTGCTTTCATCAATAAAAGTAATTGTTCTTGGAGCAGTAATATCATTCTGGCTAACCTGACCTGCTCTTAAATCGACTTGATTTGGAATTAAATCAAGATTTAAAGTTAAAGCAATAAGGAGAAAGAAAATCACAGCCCAAATCACTTTATAACTGTTAGATGAAAAATCAAGATATTCTCTTCTCCATTTGCGGAGGGTAACTCTTAATTTTTTCATAAATTTCATTTTTAGCTCCCACTTTCATAACTTTCATATGCCTTAATAATTTCTTTAACCAAATCATGTCTTACTACATCATGTCTGGTTAAATAAACAAAATCTATGCCTTTTATATCTTTTAATATTTTTTGAACAGTTGCTAAACCTGAACGCTTTTTGCTTGGTAAATCGATTTGAGTAATATCACCAGTTATTACGGCTTTTGAGTTAAAGCCAATCCTGGTCAAAAACATCTTCATCTGTTCTAAAGTAGTATTTTGAGCTTCATCTAAAATCACAAAAGAATCATCAAGGGTCCTCCCTCTCATATAGGCCAGTGGTGCAACTTCAATAATATCTTTTTCCTGATACAATTTTGATTTTTCAGGACCCAAAATATCATATAAAGCATCATATAAAGGTCTCAGATAAGGATCTACTTTTTCCTGCATATCTCCTGGTAAAAAACCTAAATTTTCTCCAGCTTCAATAGCTGGTCTGGTTAGAACAATTCTATTTATCTCATTATTTAAAAGGCTTTTTACTGCCATAACCATAGCCAAATAGGTTTTACCGGTTCCAGCCGGTCCTATTGAAAAAACAATATCTCTATTTTTAATTGATTCTAAATAAAGTTTTTGACCCATAGTCTTTGCTTTAATTTTTCTACCTTTGTAATTTTCAAGCACTACTTCATCATAAATTCTGTTTAAATCAACAGCTGGATTTCTTTTTAAAAGTTCAGCTGCATATTTTAATTTTCTTGGTGAAAATTCTTCTTTGCTGTCTGTTAAAGATAGTAATTTTTTTATTATTTTATCAATATCTTCATTCTGATTATAATTATTAATTTTTATTTGATTACCACGACCACTTAATTTTACAGACAATAAATCTTCTAGTAATCTTAAGTTGCGATCATTATGACCAAAGAAATTTTGGGCAAGCTGATAATCATTGATTTCAATTGTCTTTTCTTTTTGACTCAAATTATAACTCCTCCTTAGTACTTTTACTTATTTATTATATCATATTTATATCTTTAAACAAATTTAACAAAAACTGCAGCCGGAGAATGGCCACAGTTTTTATGATTTTTAATATTAATTTTTCCTTAAGGTTTTAGGTTTAGATAATATTTCATTATAAATTACTAATTTTTCTGCCTCATTGTATTGAGCAAATGCTTCTGCAAAAGAATTGCTGTTTCCTTTAAATTTCTTTTCGTTTTTATCATCAACATTCCCAACTTTTTTTGGCTTCTCAGTACTTTTACTATTCTTGTTTAACATCTCTGCCTTTGTTTTAGCTAAAGATTCCTTTTCAGCTGCAGTAATTCTTTGTTTTACTTCTTCCTGATCATATTGTTCATAACTTAGATCAGACTGATTAGAATTTATTTTGCTATCTTGATCTGCCTGCTCAATAGTTAATTCAAACTTTTTCATTACAGTACTAAAAACTTTTTTTATAATCGAAAAAATTTGAAATAAAATGACAAATAAAATAATAAAGACTGGAAGTATAAATATTAATCCCTGCATATTTCACCTCAGCTTTCAAAACTACTTTAAGTTAATTTTCATTTTGATTTTTAGTTTCCGTTTCTGAAGTTTCTGAAATACTTGTTCTCATTTTTGTATCTGATTCAACATTTTTGAGCTTCATATAATCCATTACTCCCATGTTTCCTTTTTTCAAGGCTTCAGCCATTGCTAGAGGCACTTCAGCTTCAGCTTCAACAACCTTAGCTCTCATTTCCTGAACTCTTGCCTTCATTTCTTGTTCCTCAGCAACCGCCATTGCTCTTCTTTCTTCAGCCTTGGCCTGAGCAATCTCCTTATCTGCTTCAGCCTGATCAGTCTGAAGTTGGGCTCCAATATTTTTACCAACATCAACATCTGCTATATCAATTGATAAGATTTCAAAAGCAGTTCCAGAATCTAGACCTTTATTTAAGACTGTTTTAGAAATAGAATCAGGATTTTCCAATACTTTTTTATGTGATTCGGCTGAACCAACTGTTGTAACAATTCCTTCCCCAACTCTTGCCAAAACCGTTTCTTCTCCTGCTCCACCAACAAGCCTCTCAATATTAGCTCGAACTGTTACTCTTGCAGTTGCCATTACCTGGATACCATCCATAGCTACCGCAGTAACAATCGGGGTCTGAATAACCTTAGGATTAACACTCATTTTAACAGCTTCCAGAACATCTCTACCTGCTAAATCAATAGCAGCTGCCCTTTCAAAAGTTAAATCAATTTCTGCTCTTTGAGCAGCAATTAAAGCATCTACAACTCGATCAACATTCCCTCCTGCCAAATAATGGGCCTCTAATTGATCACTACTCAAACCCTTACCGGCTTTATGAGATTTTATCATTGGACCTACAATTGAAGAAGGAACTACCCTTCTCAAACGCATTCCAATTAAATTAAAAAAACCAACTTTTACTCCCGCTGCAGTTGCAGAAATCCATAACCCAAGTGGTATAAAATAAAAAAGCAAAACAAAAAATAAAATTAAAGCAGCTAAAATCAATATTGAAAAAAGTTCCATAATTTATTCCTCCTCTGATATTTTGCGAACAACAACCCGAGATCCAGATACCGAAACTACTTTAACTTTTTTCCCTTTTTCGATAAAACTACCTTCACTAACAGCATCTATCCTTTCTTCCCCTACTTTTATAGTACCGGCTGGTCTTAATTTTGACAAAGTCACAGCCTCTTGATTTAAATAATCTTTTTTAGAAGTTGATGAAAAATAATTTTCAGAACTATTGTCTAAAGATATTTTCTGCCAAAAACGGCTGGTACCAAATTTTTTAACCATTAAAATTCCGATAACTAAAGTAAAAAGTACAACTGCTAACAAGACATTAACTGCAATTGAACTATTAGGAAAGATGAAGAATAAACTGGCTAAAACAACAGCAATACCACTGATTCCAGCAATACCAAAGCCGGGAATAATAAAAATTTCTGCTAGGATTAGGATAATACCTATAATAAATAAAATTACTATCCCTGCTCCAATTGAGCCAGTAAAAATATGCCCAGCAAAAAAAATCAATAAAGTAATTATACCAACAGTTCCTCCCAATGCAAAACCAGGAGTTAAAGCTTCAAATATTAAAGCAGAAAAAGCAATAATCAAAAGCAGTGAGCTTGCATAGGGGTTACTAATTATTCCCATTATCTTTTCTAAATTACTTTTTTCTACTGTAGTTATCTCATTTAAAGATATATTTTCAGCAGCTGCTAAATCTGCCAAAGAAGACACACTATAATCAGCAATACCTAATTCAAGAGCTTCAGCTGCTGTTAAGGTTAGAAGTTTATCTTTTTCAATAACTCCTTCAATTTCCATTGAAGCATCAACCATAGCTTCAGCAATTTTTGGGTTTTTATTTCTTCTTTCTGCAGTGGCTGCAAACTCTTTTCTTAGAGCAGAAATATATTTTTCTTCATTTGGCCTTGTTTCTGCTGCTCCAATACTCGAAGAAGGAGATATATATAGTTTTTCACCTGCCAAAGCAATTAAAGCAGCAGCTGACCAGGCTCTACCATTTACAAAACTGATAACTTTTACTTCTGATTCTAAAATTCTGTCTCTTATTTTAAGAGCTGAGTTTACAAAGCCTCCTAGTGAATTAATTTCTAGAATTACAAGGTCTGAATTATTGTTTTCAGCTTCAGTTATATTTTTATTAATAAAGCTAAATTCAGCATTATTAATTTCACTATTTAAATATAAATGAATAACTTCAGCTGCTGCAGCTGCTGAACTATAAAAACTAAAGATCAATAAAAACATTAAAAAAATTAAGATTATTTTTTTCATTATGATACCTCCAATAAAGAGGAATAAAGAAAGGGATTCCCCTTTCTTTTTAGAAATTAATTTAATTACTCAACTTTTCTTTTACTTTTGAACTAACCATTGAACCATCAGCTCTACCTTTAATTTTAGGCATAATTGCCCCCATAACCTGACCCATATCTGACATATTTTCGGCATCTGTTTCTTCGATTACCTGATTTACAAGTTCATCCACTTCAGCTTCTGACATTTGTTCAGGCAAATATTCCTGTAAAATTTCAATTTCTTTATACAGTTTTTCCATTACATCTTCTTTGCCTGATTTTTCAAAATCAGCTAGTGAATCTTTTATCTGTTTTACCTGTTTAGCAATTACAGCTGTTACTCCTTGATCATCTAGTTCTTCTCCGCTTTCTATCTCTTTGTTTTTAATCTCTGATCTGGTCATTCTAATCACAGAAAGCCTTTCCTTATCTTTAGCTTTCATTGCTTTTTTCATATCTTCCATTAATTGTTCTTTTAGTTTGCTCATTTTTACAACTCCAATCTATAATTCAGTTAAGCTATTTATCCCATTCTAGTAATTTGATTCTATCCAGGCGGCCACTGCAGTTCTCTTCCACCTAAAAGATGGAAGTGAATATGATAAACTGTTTGACCTCCATTGTCACCACAGTTACTGACCAATCTATATCCAGACTCAGCAATTTTAAATTTAGCAGCCATTTTTTTAGCAATTTGATAAACATGTCCGATCAAATCACCATCTTCAGGCTTTAAACTATTTAAGTCTGAAATATGTCTTTTGGGAACTATTAATAAATGTACAGGTGCCTGAGGATTAATATCCTCAAAAACAACTACTTTTTCGTCTTCATAAACAAAATCAGTATCCATCTCACCTGCGGCAATTTTACAAAATAAACAATCCTTCAAAAAAATCCCTCCTTTAAATTTCAATATAGACTTAAAATCCATATTTTATACTTGAGTTATTAATTATATTCTCTTAAAAGAAGAAAATTCCTGCTATTTTATAATTTCACCTTTTAAATGATAAGGATCAACTGATTTTTTTAATTTAACTTTAACTAATTCATTTTTTAAATTATCTGAACCATCAACAAGGACTTTGAGATAATTATCAGTATAACCTGTTAATAAACCTGTTGTATGGTCTCTAACTTCTTCAATTAAAACTTCCTTTTCCCGCCCAATAAATTCTTTTTGATAATCCAACATTAAAGCCTCATTAACTAAACGCAGTTTTTTACTGTATTCCTTAACTAAATTGCCATTTAACTGCTCCATCTCTGCAGCTGGTGTACCTTCTCTAGCAGAATAAGGAAAAACATGTACTTTAGAAAAGCCTATTTCTTTAACAGCTTCTAATGTCTCAGCAAAAGTTTCCTCTGTCTCTCCTGGAAAGCCAACAATAACATCAGTTGTAACGGCTAAATCTGGTATTCTATTTCTCAGCTCTGCTACAGTTTTTTTAAATTCTTCTAAAGTATAAGGCCTGTTCATTGCTTCTAAAATCTTGTTGCTTCCACTCTGAAGAGGTAAATGTAAATGAGGACAGAAAATATCTTCTTCAGCAATTAAATCCATCATTCCTTTATCAATTTCAGTTCCTTCAATTGAGCTTAAACGAACTCGATTTAAATTTTCAATTTCAGTTAAATCCGCCATTAATTTAGTTAGTTCTTTATTATTTCCATTTTCACTACCATAAGCTCCCAGATGAGTTCCGGTTAAGATGATTTCTTTAACACCCTGTTCAGCTAATCTTTTAATCTCTGCTGCAACATCTTCTTTTTTGCGGCTTCTAACAGGTCCTCGAGCATAAGGAATGATACAATAACTGCAGAACTGATTACAGCCGTCTTCAATCTTGACATTGGCCCTAGTTGTATTTGTCAGCCTCTTCAGTTCCAATTCTTCATATTCTTTTAATTCTTTATATTCTTTGACATCATTTTCAATTGATTTGCCAGCCAATATTTCTTCGGCTTTGTCCAAAATATCAGCTTTATTATTACTGCCCATTACAAAATCAATTTCTTCTATATCTCTTACTTCATCTGGAAAAGCCTGTGTATAACAGCCAACTATTGCAACAATACTATCTTCTGAACGACGTTTTGCTCTCCGGGCTATCTGTCTGGTTTTCCTAGCTGCTTCATTTGTTACAGTACAGCTGTTAACTATATATACATCCGCTTTTTCGGAAAAATTAACTATTTGATAGCCATTATCTATAAAAATATCTATTACAGCTTCAGTTTCATATTGATTTACTTTACAACCTAAGGTATAAAAAGCTGCTCTTTTTATCATACTAATCACCGAGTTCACCTTTCTCATACAAAATAGCCGTTAAAGCAGTTATCCCAGCAGTCTCTGTTCTTAAAATGCGGGGACCAAGTGTGATTATCTGGGCTCCAAGTTCGGATTTGAATTGCTGTACTTCCGCCGCCGAAAATCCTCCTTCAGGACCAATAATTACTAAAATCTCTGCTGCTGCTTCAACATTGTTTTCTGTAAAAAATTTTTTAAGTGAAAGATTTTCTTCATTTTCCCATAATAATAATACATAATCAAATTTTTGTTTTAAATTTTTTAGCTGACTGCTGCTGTAAAATTCTTCAATCTTTGGAATAACAGCTCGACCTGATTGTTTGGCAGCAGCCTCAGCAACCCTCTGCCAGCGGCTTCTCTTTTTTTCTTTTTTCTTATAATTATATTTAACAATAGTTCTTTTACTTTCAAAAGGGATTAATCCAGAAAAACCAATTTCAGTTGCCTTCTCCACTATTAAATCCATTTTGCTCTTTTTAGGTAAACCCTGGGCCAGCCAAACTTTAACTCCAGCTTCAACTCCTGATTTTTCCTTTGTTAAAACCTTCAAAAAAACTTCATCCTCACTAAAACTAGTTATTTCAGCTTCCATATCAAAACCATCACCATCAGAAAGAATAACCCTGTCACCTATATTTAGGCGCAGGGAATTTTTAAGATGGTTATAGTCATTTCCAGAAATAATTACATTTTCATTAACTTCAGTACTCTGATCTATAAAAAATCTATGCATTTTTTTCACTCCAAAGTTTAGAGTTGAATTAATAATAATCTATTTTAAATCTCAATTTAAATATTAATTGCATCTTTTATCTTTTTTAAAAAACTTTTATGCTCTGGGTTGATTTCTTCACCACTTATTTCAGCAAACTCTGTCAAAAGTTCTTTCTGCTTATCATCTAAATCCTTAGGAATCATTACTTTAACCTTAATATATTGATCTCCTCGTCCATAACCATTTAAATGGGTTATGCCTTTGTTTTTCAATCTAAAGGTTGTCCCAGGCTGAGTTCCTTCAGGAATATCAAATTGTACCTTACCCTCTAAAGTAGGAACCTTGATTTTATCACCAAGAGTTGCTTGAACAAAGCTGATTGGAACTTCACAGTATAAATCATCACCTTTACGGTCAAATATTTTATGATCCTGTACATCAATTATAATATATAAGTCACCTGCTGGACCACCTTTTTCACCAACCTGGCCTTCTCCAGACATTCTGAGTCTGGTTCCAGTATCTATACCGGCAGGTATATTAACAGTCAGTTTTCGCTGTTTGCGCACTTTACCGGATCCATTACATTTATGACAGGCTTCTTCTACAATTTTACCATCTCCACCACAACGGCTGCAAACCCTACTTTGGGTAAATTGACCAAATGGAGTCTGCTGGCTGGTACGAACCTGACCCTGACCATTACATTCAGGACAAGTCTTTATATCTGTACCTGGTTCAGCACCACTACCATCACAGCGATCACATTCTTCTTCCCTAGGTATTCTAATTTCTTTTTTGCCGCCAAAAGCAGCTTCTTCAAACGAAATTTCCATTCTATACTGCAAGTCAGCTCCACGGCGAGGACCATTTTTTCTGCGGCCACCCATACCACCGCCAAAGCCAAACATATTAAATAAATCATCAAGACCACCAAAACCACCCTGAGCAAAATCATCAAAGTTAAAGTCCTGATCATTAATACCTGAATGTCCATACTGATCATAGCGTGCTCTTTTATCCGGATCACTTAAAATCTCATAAGCCTCAGAAATTTCCTTAAATTTTTCTGAGGTATCTTTTTCCTGATTCATATCAGGGTGATATTTTTTGGCCAGCTTACGATAAGCCCGCTTAATTTCTTTTTGATCGGCATCCCGGTCAACACCGAGCAGTTCGTAATAATCATTTTTTGCCATCTTAAAATCACCTCTCTAAAAAAGAAAGAAAAACAGTTATAGGGAGAGGAATACTCTCCCTAAACTGAACTATTCTTCCCTTAATTTATTTCTCTTCATCATCTACTTCTTCAAAATCTACATCAACTGTATTATCATCTGCCTGAGAAGCTCCAGCTCCGGGTTGAGGACCTGCTTGACCAGATCCTGGCTGTGCTCCTGCTGCACCAGCACCAGTCTGAGCTCCTTCAGCTTGAGAATATAACTCAGAACTTAACTCTGTTAACTCATCAGTTAAGGCTTCCATTTTTTCTTTTATTGCTTCAATTTTAGCATCTTCATTTTCCAATACTTCTTTTAGTTCTTCTTTAGCAGCTTCAACTTTATCTTTAATTGCCGAATCAACCTTATCTCCAGCATCTTCTAAAGTCTTTTCTGTTTGATGAACTAAAGCATCAGCTTCGTTGCGAGTTTCAATTTTTTCTACCCGCTTTTTATCTTCTTCAGCATGCTCTTCAGCATCTTTTACCATTTCTTCTATTTCTTCATCAGATAAACCACTTGTAGATTTAATGGTAATCTTTTGTTCATTTCCTGTACCTTTATCTTTAGCAGAAACATGAACAATACCATTTTTATCAATATCAAATTCTACTTCAATTTGAGGTACTCCACGTGGTGCAGGTGGAATATCAGTTAATTGGAAACGACCTAAGGTTTTGTTGTCTTTAGCCATCTTTCTCTCACCCTGCAGAACATGGATATCTACACTTGATTGATTATCAGTTGCTGTAGAGAAAATCTTAGATTTGGAAGTAGGAATTGTTGTATTTCTATCAATTAATTTGGTAAATACTCCGCCAAGAGTTTCAATACCAAGAGATAGAGGTGTAACATCTAAGAGCACTACATCATCTACATCTCCTGCTAAAATACCACCCTGAATTGCAGCACCAACTGCTACAACTTCATCTGGGTTGATTCCTTTGTGTGCATCTTTACCAATTAAATTTTTAACTGCTTCCTGAACAGCTGGAATTCTAGTTGAACCACCTACTAAAATAACTTCGTCAATATCAGATTTATCCATACCGGCATCTTTCAATGCTTTACGAGCTGGTTCCATTGTCTGTTCAACTAGATCACTGATTAAACTTTCGAACTTAGCTCTTGTTAAATCAATATCTAAGTGTTCAGGTCCTGCATCAGTCTGAGTGATAAATGGTAAATTAATATTTGTCTGCTTAACACTTGATAACTCAATTTTAGCTTTCTCAGCCGCATCTTTTAAGCGCTGAAGTGCCATCTTATCTTTCTTGAGATCAATACCAGTTCTATTTTGAAATTCTTCTGCTAAATAATCAATAATTCTCTGGTCAAAGTCATCTCCACCAAGGTGGTTATTACCGTTAGTTGCTATAACTTCGAAGACTCCATCCCCAATATCTAAGATGGAAACATCAAAAGTACCTCCACCAAGATCATATACCAAAATAGTTTCTTCACCTTTATCATCAAGACCGTAAGCTAAAGAAGCAGCTGTCGGCTCATTGATAATTCTTTCTACCTTTAAACCAGCAATTTTACCAGCATCTTTTGTTGCCTGACGCTGAGCATCACTAAAGTAAGCAGGAACTGTAATTACAGCTTCCTCAATCTCTTCACCTAAATACTCTTCTGCATCTCTTTTTAATTTCTGTAAAATCATAGCCGAAATTTGCTGTGGAGTATATTCTTCTCCATTAAGTGTTGCTGTAAAATCTGTACCCATTTCTCTTTTAATTGAAGAAATTGTCTGATCAGGATTAGTTACCGCCTGACGTTTTGCATGTTCACCGACAATTCTTTCTCCTTTTTTAGAATATGCCACTACAGAAGGAGTAGTTCTAGCACCTTCTTTATTGGGGATAACAGTAGGTTCTCCACCTTCCATTACTGCCACACAAGAATTAGTTGTACCTAAGTCAATACCAATTACTTTACCCATTTTATATTCCTCCTTATAAATTGTTTATAAATTTTTTCATTAATAGTTTTTATAAAAATCCAAAAAACTTAACCATAAATTCTAAATTTATTTGATAAAAAGTTTATTATCCAGCCACTTTAACCATTGCCGGCCTAATAACTCTATCCTCTAAAACAAAACCTTTCTGTACTACCTCTGTTACAGTACCTTCTTCATATTCATCTGTTTCAACTCTCATAATTGCTTCGTGATATTCAGGGTTAAATTCCTCACCCTGAGCAGCTATCTCTTTAATGCCCGCGTCAGCAAAACTTTTTACAAGTTGATTATAAATCATTTCTACACCTCTGTAAAAATCATTTTCTTGATCTTCAGCTTTTAGAGCACGTTCAAAGTTATCAATCACAGGCAGTAAACTGCTGCAGAGCTGAACTTTACCTCTAGTAGTCATCTCGGCTTTTTCTTTTTCACTTCTCTTTCTATAATTAACAAAGTCAGCCTGTAATCTCTGTAATCTACTCAATAGATCATCTATTTCAGCATCCATTGCGGCGATTTTTTCATTCTTTTCTCTTAATTCTTCAATCAATTCTTCTCGAGAAAGCTCTAATTGTATTCCTTCATTCCCTGCTGTTTCTGACTCGCTTGCTGCTTCTGACTCGCTATCAGCTGCAGCTGTTTGAGCTTTAAGATCTTCATTTACTTCAGCAGCTTCCTCATTCTCTGACTTTAAATTTTCCTCTAAATCAATATTTTCTTTTTCTTTATTCATTATTATCACCCACTAGCCTTTGAAATTAATTTACCTAAAATATCTGAAATAACATCAACCGATGAAATAACACGCGGATATTCCATACGGGTGGGACCAATAACTCCTATTTTCCCAACTGCTCGATTTGAAATATAATAAGTAGCTACAACCAAAGAGCAGTTTTTAATATCTTCCACTTCATTTTCCTGGCCAATCTTTATTTCAAGATCAGTCCCAGAAATACTGTTAATAATTTTATTCAACATTTCTTCCTGATCAAGTAATTTTAGCATTTTTTTAACTTTTTTCAGATCATTAAACTCCGGCTGTTCTAAAATATAGGAGGTACCTCCTATATAAACTTTAACTGCACCAGGTTCAAATGCACCTTCAAACTCATTATAAAATTGCTTAAATAAATCAACAGAAAGGTCAAGCCTTGCCATAAGTTCTTTCTCAACTTTTTTTAAATAATTTGAATCTAGATTAGCTAATAATTTGTTTTCTAATTTATCACTCAAAAAATTATTAATATATGAAATCTTTTCAGCTAATAAATTTTGATCTAAATTGATAATTCTATTATTAACCATTCCAGCATCAGTAACTAAAACTAAGAGCAGCGAATTATTCGCCAACTGCATAATCTCGACTTTTTTCAATCTGCTGATCTGACTTTTAGGCTCACTAACCATAGCCGTATAATGAGTCATATTTGAAAGCATTTTAGCCATACCAGAAATGATATCCTGCACATCCTGAAGATCCTGATATAAATTCTCAATATTTTCAATTACACCAGGTTCTTGATTTTGTTCCCGACTGACAAGCTGATCGACATAGTAGCGATAACCTTTGTCAGAAGGTATTCTTCCAGCAGATGTGTGAGGCTGTTCCAAATAACCTAAATCTTCTAAGTCAGCCATCTCATTTCTGATAGTTGCAGGACTTACATCCAGATTATATTTTTTCGCAAGTGTCCTTGAGCCAATTGGAGATGCGGAAATTATATGTTCCTGAATGATGGCCTGCAGTATTCGCTTTTTTCTTGAATCTAATTCTTCAACCATCATTTTTCACCTCTCTTTTTAGCACTCAACAGCAGAGAGTGCTAACAGCTAATAATAAAATAACACATTGTTTTTTTTTTGTCAAATAATATTAAGACTTAATCCAATAAAAATTTAAGAAAAACTTCATTTGCCAGTTCTCTACCTCGAGTTGTGAGATAAATTCTTCCATTTGCTTCTATTATCAATTTATTTTTGATTAGTTCTTCAATTTCTGCTTTATATATAGTTTTAAAATCACGTTTAAATTTCTGATAAAACTTATGATAAAACAGTCCATTATCTGTTCTCAAAGCCAAAAATGAATACTCAGCCATTTTTTCTTCTGCTGTTAAACAATTAATTTTTCTTATTTTGGCTTTATTATTGACATCCAATTTTTTTTTATTTTTTAAAAGTTCACTAAAACTTTTTTTATTTTTCTTCTTCAGATCCATTATTTCCGCAAAAGTAAATCTTTCTGGATTATAATAATCTATGTATTTTTCTAGATCCCTAAAATTTTGATATCTACAGCTGCCATCAAAACCTGAGGCACCTGGTCCTAAAGCCAGATAAGGCTGATATAACCAGTATAGATAGTTGTGGCGGGCTCTATATCCAGGCTGACAAAAATTAGAAATCTCATAATGCCGGTAACCAGCTGTATTTAATTTTTCTAAAGCAAGCTCATACATATCTGCATCAAGCTCTTCTGCTGGCAGTTTTAAATTTCCTTTTTTATACTGCTCGTGAAAGGGAGTATTTTCATGCAGCTCAAGATTGTATAAAGAAATATGGGGTGGTGAAAACTTAAGTATTTCTTCTAAGTCTTGCTCAAATTCATTTAAACTTTGATTGGGTAAAGCAAAAATCAAATCAGCACTATAATTATCAAAATAATTGTCTATTAAACTTAATATTTTTTTATTATTTTCAGCATTACTTCTACGTCCTAAAAATGACAAATGCTGGTCATTGAAGCTCTGAATCCCTACACTTAAGCGGTTAATTCCGGCCCGCTTTAATTTTATTATCTTTTCTTCTGTAACTGAAGCTGGATTAACTTCCATAGTTATTTCAGCAGTTGGAGGAACTTTAAATCTGTATTTAATTTTTTGCAGTAATTCAGCAACAAATACTGGTTCTATTAAAGAAGGAGTTCCTCCCCCGATATAAATAGTTTGAACTAAATTATTTTTTGTAGTTCTTGATAATTCTTTTAATTCCATAAAAAGAGCGGCCCAAAACTGGTCCACCCCCAATTTAGTGTATTTAGTTGAATAAAAATCACAGTAAGGACATTTACTGCTGCAAAACGGAAAATGAATATAAATAGCATTTGCAGTTTCAAAATTTAAATTATGCATTTTCATCTCTTTCTAAGACTGTCATAAAGGCTTCTTGAGGGATTTCTACACTACCAACCTGCTTCATCCTCTTTTTACCTTCCTTCTGTTTTTCTAATAATTTTCGCTTACGGCTGACATCTCCCCCATAACATTTCTGCAGTACATTTTTACGCATTGCAGGAATATTAACACGAGCAATAATTTTACCGCCAACAGCAGCCTGAATTGGAACTTTAAACATATGACGAGGAATTACTTCTTTTAGTCTTCTTACTAAAGCATTTCCCTGCTGATAAGAGTGATCATCATGTACGATTGTAGATAACGCATCTACAACTTCTTTGTTCACTAAGATATCAAGCTTAACTAAGTTAGATGCTTTATAACCCTCTAATTCATAATCTAAAGTAGCATAACCCCTAGTTTTTGATTTAAGCTGATTGAAAAAATCTGTAATAATTTCACTTAGCGGCATCTCATACTTTAGAGTAACTCTGTCTTGATCTATATACTGCATATCCTTAAAATCTCCTCGATTATCCTGACAAAGCTCCATTGCCTGACCTACATATTCTTCGGGAAGATGGATTTCTGCAGTTACAAAAGGTTCTTTTATTTTATCAATTTCACTTGGGTCCGGAAAAGCAGCTGGATTTTCAATTTTTACTTCTTCACCATTTTTTTTGATGATCTGATATTCCACACTGGGGGCTGTTATCACCAGGTCTAAATCATATTCTCTTTCTAACCTTTCCTGGATAACCTCCATATGTAATAATCCTAAAAATCCACAGCGGAATCCGAAACCTAATGCTTCAGAAGTTTCGGGCTCAAATGTAAAAGATGCATCATTTAGCTGTAGTTTTTCTAGAGCTTCTTTTAAAATTTCATAATCAGCATTATCGGTTGGATAAAGTCCACTAAAAACCATCGGCTGAACTTTTTGATAACCGGGTAATGCCTTTTGAGCCGGATTATTTTTCAGAGTAATTGTATCACCTACACGGCAGTTTCTCACATCTTTGATCCCCGAGATAATATATCCTACTTCTCCCGATGTTAATTTATCCTTTTTCTGCATAGCAGGACTAAAAAATCCAACCTCATCTACCTCATAACTTTTTTGGTTGGACATTAATAAAATCTTGTCACCCTTTTTAACAGACCCTTCCATAACACGCACATAAGCAATTACTCCCTGGTAAGAATCATATAAGGTATCAAAGACCAAAGCTCTTAATGGTTGATTGATCCCATTATAAGGAGCGGGGACTCTTTCAATTATTGCATCAAGAATCTGATCAATATTAGTTCCATTTTTAGCACTGGCCAAAATAGCCTCATCAGGATCAATTCCAATATCTAAAAGCTGTTCTTTAACTCTCTGAGGGTTTGCAGATGGCAGGTCTATTTTATTTATTACCGGAATAATTTCTAAATCATGTTCTAAGGCAAGATAAATATTAGCCATCGTTTGAGCTTCAACACCCTGAGCAGCATCAATTACTAATATGGCTCCTTCGCAGGCAGCCAGGCTTCGAGATACTTCATAAGCAAAATCAACATGTCCAGGAGTATCAATTAAATTTAATTCATAGCCCTGATATTCAATGCTTACTGCCTGGGCCTTGATTGTAATACCTCTTTCTCTTTCTAAATCCATTTTATCTAAAACTTGTTCCTGCATTTTTCGATCCGTAATTGTGCCTGTATATTCTAACATACGATCAGCAAGAGTTGATTTCCCGTGATCAATATGAGCTATTATGCAAAAATTTCTTATTTTATCAGTTTGCAACAAAAATTCCTCCTTTATACTTTATCATTTAGTCCAAGCAAATAATTTACTTGAGACAACACTTTAATTATATTACACTTAGAAGTATTAATCAATTGTTTGAAAGCAATAATCTTTTTCTTTCAAATATAAATAGTCTTTAACAATTCTAGGATTTAAGAACTGCTTTTTTAATTTAATTCTTGCATTTTGGATTATGACATGTTAAAATTGAAATGTTGCAAATCAAGTATGAGAGTATAAATATTTACTTTTAAGAGGGGGTGAAGTTAGATGCCTATTATTAAATCTGCTAAGAAAAGAGTTAAAACAACAGAAAAGAAAACTGCTCAAAATCGTATGTGGAAAGATAGATTAAAAAATGCGATTAAAGATATGGAAAAGGCAGTTGAAGCAGGGGACAACGAAGCTGCTGCAGAACAGTTAAAAGAGACTAAAAAGGTCATCGATAAGGCTGTAACAAGAAATATCATTCATAAAAACAATGCAGCCCGCAAAAAATCCCGCCTCACAAAGATGTATAACAATATGTAATTTAAAGTTTAAAATTATCTAAAAGATAGCTATCTTTTAAATTATAAACTCATCCTAATGGATGAGTTTTTTTGTTTTCTATAAAGATTAGAAACTAATATCAGAAATAATATTTTTCGATATTTAATTAAAGAATAAATCAATAAGCAATAGATTTAATAATTATCATTTCTAAGGCGGTATTTTGATCAGGGTAATAGCCTGTTAAAAAATGATAATTAGCCCTTAAAATTTCTTCTAAGATTTTTTCCAATTCTTTTTGAGTAAAATTTCTACTTCTCTGAAGCGCTTTTTTTACCGGATAAGGGTGTTTATTGATTTTTTTAGCAATTTTTCTATTATCATGTGTATATTGACTATAAAATTTCACCTGCATTAAAAGTTCAATTTGATTTTTTAACATTGTCAATAGATATAAAGGATAAACACCTCTATTTAACATCTCTTTTAAAGTTAGCAGAGCCTGGTCTATTCGTTTATCTCCTATTAAATCTAGAAACTTAAATATTTCTTCATCTTCAATAAACTTTTCTCTACTAATTATTTTTTTGATATCATAATATGAAATTTTATCTTTATCTGGATAGCGAGTTACTATCTTTTCAATTTCACTATTTAAAATTTCTAATTTATTACTAAACATATTTTCAAGTATTTTAAGACTCTGCTTATCAATTTTTTTACCGTGTTCTTTAAAACGAGAAACAATCCACTGATCCAAATCACCATAGCGTGGTGTTTCAAATTCCTGATATAAAACATGATTTTTTAAAGTTCTGTAAAACTTTTTTCTTTTATCAATTTTATTAGCAGTTAAAAAAACAAGGGTACTGCTTTGATTAATATTTTTAAAAATATCTAAAAGTTTTTCTTTTTCGCCTTTATTTAAAGAATCCCCCTCTTCAAAGTGAGAAATAATAAATCTTTTTTCTGCTCCGATCGGAGGGGTTTGCACAGCGTTTTTCAATCTTTTTAAATATTCATCTCCTGGGTTTACAGACGAAAGGTTAAAATCTCTAATTGCTTCTGGTATGAATTCAGCAATAAATTCTTCTTTAAATTTATTTCTTAAATATGAATTTTCAGCATAAATATAATATACTTTTTTTAGTTTTTTTTCTTTATTTATAAAAGTTTCTATATCCATTTAATTATACACCTCATACTCCGCTTCATTTGTTCTTTTAATCTATTTTAACTGTTCTTCTAATTTATTTTAACATATTTAAGATAAGCTCTCCAGTCTTTAAGCTTCCTTTTTTAATTCATTAATTCACTTAAAAGTATTAATTAAAATATTATCACCATCAGAAATACATTTTATCATCCCCCGCTGATCGGTTCTAAGATAGTTAATTGATTTTTCATTATATTTTGCTATAACTTCAGCTGCTGGATGGCCAAAATTATTTCTACCTACAGAAATAATAACAATTTTAGGGTTAATTTGATCCAGAAATTCACTTCCACTTGAATTCTTACTGCCGTGATGGCCTGCTTTTAAAACATCAACATCTGCCAGCTTATATTTTTGAATTATTTTATTTTCTCCTTCTTTTGATAAGTCCCCTGTAAATAAAAAGCTATTATTTTGATGTGTTAATAAAAAAACTATTGAATTTTCATTCCGATCTTCCTTTAAGTTGTTTAATTCTGGATTTAAAATATCAATTTTACAATCAGCAATTTTAAACATCATCTTAGAATTTAAAAAGTTCAAACTGATTTTCTTTTTCTTTATTTCTGCTTCTAAAGTATTATGAAGTTCTGTTTTTTCTTTAAAAGGAGGAATTAAGACCCGCTTAACTTTTTTCCTTTTAAATAAATGAGGCATACCACCTGCATGATCTGCATCAAAATGACTCAGCATTAAATAATCTATATTTTTTATCCCCTGATTATTTAAAAATGAAATTATATTGTATTCAATACTCCTACCATCATTTCCGGGGGGGCCGGTATCCACCAGCATGACTTCTCCATTAGGAAAATTAATTAAAATTCCATCTCCCTGCCCAACTGCTATAAAATTAACTTCTAGTTTATTAGAACTGGGATTTATAAAAAAAGAAATGATGATTATTATTAAAATAATTGGAATAATTTTTTGCCAAATTAAATATTTTCTTGCCCTAATATAAATATATCTTTTTTGAAAAAGATAAGGCAAAGAAAATAACAACAAATAATAAATAACAATTAAAAATAATCCTGGTTTTGCAATAACTAAAGGCCTTTCCTGAAATACAGTCATCAATTCTAAGCCCTTAAATAAAAAATTAAGTCCAGTTTCTACAATAAATGCAAGTGGCTCAAAAAAACTATAACTAATTAATGATAAAATAGTTAAGCCAAAAATAAATGGTAACAAAATTGTAATATATGGAATCAACCACAAATTTGTAATTAGTGCTAGATAAGCATATTCATTAAAATAATAAGCCGTTACTGCTATTGAAGCAAGCTGTGCTGAAAAAGATACTGCTAAAACAGGAGTTAAAAGCTGACTCAAAAGTGGAGTAATATAAAACAATGCCAAAACTAATAGATATGAAAGCTGTAATGAAACTGTAAATAAAGCTGAAGGATCTAGAATCAAATTTATAATTAAAGTTACAGAAATTATATTTAAAAAATCGCCTTCACGATTAAATTCGGATGAAAAAAGAAAAAGAAGTGCCAGCAGTGCTGCTCGAACAATCGAAACAGATGTCCCAACTAATATAATATAAATTAAAGAAAAAAGGCTGAGCAAATAAAGAGCATTTATCCGTTTAGAAAAAATTTTAAATAAAATTGAAGAGAAACACAAAATAATTATTCCCATATGCAGACCAGAAATAGCTAATATATGACTTGCACCGACTGTTCTGAGCAGATTTTCCTGCTGATAACTTAAATACTCTTTTTCTCCAAGTAAAATTGATTTTATAAAGGCAGCATTATTTTTGCTAAACAAGTTATTAATATTATTTAACATTGATAATTTAAATTGGATTAAGATGTTTTTTATTTGGTTTTTTCTTTGAATTAAATTAATGTTTTTTAAATTCCATCCCTGCAAAAAAATTTTTTTATTTTTTAAATACTGCAGATAATTAAACCCTCCAGGATTTAAAGGAGATGGAGGCAGAGCAGTATCTAGTTCTAGACTAATTAAATCTCCATTATTATAAGCTTTCAACAATTGAGAATGAACTAATATTTTTCCGTATCTTACTTTTTGCCCATTAATTAAATATGGTTTTAAATAAAGCTTATCACTTTCTAAATCACCTAAATCAAAGACAAGCTCAGCTACAATTTGAGCTGAACTCAAATTAGAAAATTTATTTATTGAAAGTTTATGCTGGTATTGATATTCTAAATTAGCAGACAAGAAACTTCCTAAAATAAAAAATAAAATTATTAACAATATATAAATTGATTTTTTTGAGTTATCAAAAATAAAAAATAAATAAAATAGAAAATAAATTAACTCGATTATTAAAATTATTTTTAAGCTTAAAAAATATTTGTTTTTTATCATAAAATAACTGGTAATTATTCCTACTGCTAAAGAAATAGCAATTAAAAACGCTGGTCTTCTAGTTATTTTCATTTTACAGTTATCTCGTTCTCTAAATTTTCCAAAGTTTTTTCACCAATTCCACTTATATTAAGCAGGTCTTCTTTTTTATTAAAAGAATTTTGATTTCTATATTTTATTATTGCTTTAGCTTTGGCAGGACCAATTCCACTAAGTGATTCAAGCAGATCTTGACCAGCTAGATTAATATTTACTAACTCCTTCTCAGCTGACTTAGAATAACTGCTGACAAGCTTTCCTTCCACATTAAAATTACCAGATTCTATAAAATTATGATCAGCAGCCTGATTTGAATTTCTATCCAAAACACTTGGAATTACCACCTTTTGTCCATCAAATATTTTTTCAGCAAGATTAATTTGCTCTAAATCAGCTTTATTTTTTAATCCTCCAGCTGCTTTAATCAAATCAATTAATCTTTCTTTACTTTTCAATTTATAAACACCAGGATTTTTAACCTCTCCACTCAAATGAACTATTATTTCTTGGTTATCATTTTTAATTTCAACTCTATTTGCTTTTTCTGCGGCTTCATTTTTAACTTCTAAAGTGAAATTTGAAGCTGAATTTAAGACTTCATTTTCTTCAATCGCTTGATTATAATAAGCTAAAAATAAAATAAAAACTATAGTGACTAAAATCAAAAGCTGTTTAGTGGAAATTTTTAACATAAAAACACCTCCTAAAATACTATTCGAGATAAATATTATATTTCCTGTAATATTTTAACAATTAATGCAAAAAAATATAGCAGCCAAGCTGCTATTGACGTAAATGATCTTTTATTTTCTTTATAATTAAATCATTTGCTATTTCATTTAAGCCTCCATGAGGAATAATTATATCGGCCTGATATTTACTCGGCTCTACAAATTTTTGATGCATTGGCTTTACTGTTCTTAAATATTGACTTTTAACTGACTCAAATGTCCTATCTCTTTCTTTGATATCTCTGCTTATTCTCCTTAATAATCTAATATCTGCATCAGTATCAACATAAATTTTCAAATCAAAAAGATCCTTTAATTTCTCATAATAAAAAATTAAAATCCCCTCAACTATAATAATTGGTGCTGGTTTTATTTCTTTAGTTTCGACTAAGCGTTCATTAGTTTTATAGGAATATACAGGCCTCTCTACTGCTTTTCCGACCTTTAATTCCTCAAGTTGTTTTATTAATAAATCTGTTTCGAAAGAATCTGGATGATCAAAATTAATTTTATGATCAGCCACTTTAAAATGACTTCTGTCATAATAGTAATAATCATGTTTTAAAATTGTGACCTTATCCTGAAAAGAATCCTTTAAAATTCTGGCAAGTGTAGTTTTACCAGATGCTGTTCCTCCTGCTATTCCTATTAAAAGTGCACTCATATTTAACCCCTTTTATAAATTTTAATCTCATATAAATTAATTATTAAAATCATTTTTTCTCAAATCTGAAAGACAGGTATGACAGATATGCTTTTTTTTATACAGATGTAAATTGTTTTCTGATCCACAAAAAACACATTGATGATTAGAATACTTATTTTTAAAACTAGACTCAGAATCACCATAAATTCTTTTTCTCAAATCTTTAATCATTTCCATTTCAGCATTTATATTTTCTCCCTTGCTTTTCATAAAAAAATTAAATCCTCCCAATTTAAATAAATAATTTCTCAGCAATGTCTAAAATCAAATCTTCCTTTATCTGTTTAGGAAGTAGACTGCTTGTTTTAATAAACGCTGGCAGCTTACTGCTTAGCTTTTTATCTTTTTTTTGATAGTTTTCCCGAACTATCCTTAGTAACTCCTCAAAAGTATAGATTTTATATCTATCAATTTTTAAATAAGCCGCTAGTTCTTCTAATAAACGAATAACAATCACTGTATAATTTGCTTGATAACTTATTTCTAATAAATTAACTAATTTAGGAATTAAATTTTCAAAAAAAGAACGAAAATATGGCTCTTCTGTTAAAGAAAGCTGTTTTAATAATTTTTTAATAACCTTTTCATCCAAATTTAATAAATAATTAACAAAAAAACTCTCATCTTTTTTGATATTTAAATAATATTTTTTTCCTGCTAAACCTTTAAAATATCGCATTGTATCAAAATAACCCATTTTAATATTTTTCCTTGCATTTTTTTGATCAAAATTGAGCATTCTTCCTAGTTCTTGACTGGGGTTAATAAATATTATTTCTTTGTTATCATCAACTCTTTTTTCTATCTCACCTAGACCATAAGTTCTAATTGCAATAATTTTTTTATATCCTTTATTTAAAAGAGTATTTAGTGGTAAATTTTCATAAAAACCACCATCAATTAATATTTTACCGTCTATTCTCTGCATTTTAAAAGCAGGTAGATACGAACTAGCCATTATATAATCAATAACTTTACCCTTTGGAATATCATCAATAAATAGTTCTAAAGGTTTTAAGTCACTTAAAGATAGAGTAACAATCGCAAAATCTATTTCAGAATTTCTTAAACTTTCCTCATCAATGTTATTTTCTAAAATCTCTTTTAAAAAAGAATTATCTAAACCCCTGTTCTGCAGTACTTCTTTGGCCTTTTTAATAAAATAGGATATATTATTCTGATTAATACTTAAATTTAGAAGTTCTGATAAATATTGATCTTCAATATCTAAAACTTTAGATGTGGAAATATTATACCAGTAATCATAAGCAAGATCGAGTTTGTTTTGAACAAACATTGCCCCGTTCATTGCCCCAATAGAAGTACCTGCAACTGCTTCAATTTCAATATTCAATTCTTCTAAAGCTTTAAGAGCACCAATATGATAAGCTCCCTTAGCCCCTCCACCTTCTAAAACTAATCCATACATAAAAATGCACCTCAGTAAAATATAATCAATATTTATGAACAGTAAAATTAAAAACAAAAATAAACTACAGCCCAAAGACTGCAGTCAAAATAGTTGCTTTTGTTTGCTATAATAATTCTAACATTATTATTATTTTTCATCAAGTGAATTTACAGCAGTTTTTAGTCTTTTAATTAACTAAATTAATGTGAAGTGAAACTCAGTTTTTGTTTTGTAAGTTTCTCCAGGTCTTAGAACAGTTGTTGGAAATTCTTTTTGATTTGGAGAATTAGGAAAATGCTGTGTTTCTAGACATAATGCTCCTCTTTTTGGATATTTTTTATCATTTTTGGCCTTTCCGCAAACAGAAATAGCATTACCAGTATAGAATTGTATACCGGGCTCTGTTGTCCATACTTCCATTTGTCTACCCGTCTTAGTTTCTATTACCCGAGCGGCAAGTTCAAAACTATTACCTTTTTTATTTAAAATCCAGTTATGGTCATAACCACCAGTAATCTTTAGCTGTTCGATATTTTCATTAATATCCATAGAAACTTCTTTGATTACACTAAAATCAAAGGGAGTATTTTCAACATCTTTAACTTCACCAGTTGGAATCATCGAATTATTTACTGGAGTAAATTTGTTTGAATTAATATAAACTAAATGATCTTCTATTGTTCCCTGACCATGGCCTTTTAAATTAAAATAGCTGTGTTGGGTTAGATTTATAATTGTTGCTTTATCTGTTTCTGCTTCATATTCTATTCTCAGTTTATTATCATCAGTTAAAGAATAATAAACTGCTGTCTCTAAATTACCAGGGAATCCTCCTTCACCATCTTTACTTAAGTATGTTAGTTTAAGGGCTTTTTCACCATCAATTTTTATTTCTTCTGCTGTCCATAATTTAGAATTAAAACCGCTATTACCTCCATGTAAAGTACAGCTTCCAGAATCAAATTTTTCATTTATTTCTAATTGATATTTTCGATCATCTAGTTCAAATTCACCTTCAGCTATTCTATTTGCATAACGACCTATTATTGCTCCAAAATAATTTTGATCATTAAAATACTGTTCTAATTTATCATAACCTAAAACTACATCATCAAAATTACCATTCCGATCTGGAAGCCAAAGACGAACTATAATACCACCATAATTTGTGATATCAACTTTAACTCCATTATCATTTTCTAGAGTAAATAAATCTGCAGTTCTTCCATCAGGTAGTTCAGAAATTTTTCTTTTAGTAATAGCTATTTCTCCCATCAAATTTCCCCTCTCTTAGAAATTAATAAGATAATTTTTCATCAATTATCTAAACACCTATGAACAGTGTTTTATTATTAATTTTTCAAACTCTGAAGTGGGGCTGGAATTCTTCCACCTCTAGCAATAAAATCAATGCTGGAAAATTCGCTGACCTTCATAATTGGAGCTCGCCCAAATAAGCCTCCATATACAACTTCTTCTCCTACATCCTTACCTGGCACAGGAATAACTCTCACAGCAGTTGTTTTATGATTAACCATACCAATAGCAGCCTCATCAGCAATGATTGCTGAAATAGTAGCTGCAGTTGTTTTACCAGGTAAAGCTATCATATCCAGTCCAACAGAGCAAACAGCAGTCATTGCTTCTAATTTTTCTAAACTCAGGGCTCCCTTCTCTACAGCTTCGATCATTCCTGCATCCTCACTAACAGGTATAAATGCTCCACTTAAGCCTCCCACATGGGAGGAAGCCATTACTCCACCCTTTTTTACTGCATCATTTAATAACGCAAGTGCAGCTGTAGTTCCGTGAGCTCCAGCAACCTCTACACCCATTTCTTCTAAAATACGAGCCACACTATCACCAACTGCAGGGGTAGGAGCTAAAGATAAGTCGACAATACCAGCAGTTACCCCTAACTTTTCTGAAGCTTCTTTAGCAACCAACTGTCCCATTCTTGTAATTTTAAAAGCTGTCTTCTTAATTGTTTCAGCAACCTGATCAAAGGGCTCGCCCTTAACTTTTGTTAAAGCAGCTTTTACTGCACCAGGACCCGAAATACCAACATTAATCATGCATTCACCTTCACCAACGCCATGGAAAGCACCCGCCATAAACGGATTATCTTCAGGAGCATTAGCAAAAACAACTAATTTACTGGCAGCTACTCCTCCATTATCAGCAGTAAGTTCAGCACATTCTTTAACTATCCGACCCATTTGTGCAACAGCATCCATATTTAATCCTGCCCTTGTAGTTCCAATATTAACTGAAGAACAAACTCTTTCGGTTTGAGCTAATGCTTCTGGAATAGAGTTTATAAGTTTTTTATCAGCTGCAGTCATTCCTTTATGTACGAGAGCTGAAAATCCACCTATAAAATCAACCCCCACTTCTTTGGCTGCTTGATCAAGAGTTTTAGCAAATTCTATGTAATCTTTATCCTCACAAGCTGCTGCAATAAGTGAAATTGGGGTGACAGATATTCTTTTATTTATAATCGGAATATCATACTTAATTTCAATTTCTTCAGCAACTTTAACTAAATCACCAGCATAATTAACTATCTTATTATATATTTTTTCTCTTGCTCTTTCCCCATCACCATCTGCACAATCACTTAGTGAAATTCCCATAGTGACAGTCCTTATATCCAATTTTTCTTCTTCCAGCATCCTGATAGTTTCCATTATTTCATATGTATTTAACATTAATCCACTTCCCTTCTAACTCAAAAATTAATATCCAAAGACACCTCTAAATAATAAAGATTAAATTCTATGCATTGAGCGGAATATATCTTCATGCTGTAAGCGAATAGATACTCCTAATTTTTCGCCACTTTCTACTAATTCCTTTTTCAACTCTTCTAAAGAAATCTCAAGTGCTTCCAAACTTACCAACATAGTCATAGTAAAGTAATCATCAAGAACTGTTTGGTTAATATCTAAAATATTAACATTTGCTTCCGCTAACAAAGTGCTTACTTCAGCAATTATTCCTATTCTATCCACACCAATAACAGTAATTATAGCTCTCACAAAAATCTTCCTTTCCATATTATATAATTATTGTAAAACTCTATTACTTTAACTTAGTAAATTATAATTCTTATCATTTATCTTATCACTTATTTTATTTCTTTACAACAAAAGTCTTTTAAAATATAGTGAATAATTGAATTTATAGATCCATCAAAGCTCCAGTTTTTAAAGGAATAATTTAAAAGATAGTGAATATATTATATAAGAGATCAAATAATCTTAATATATATCAAAGGAGTGAAAGGATAATGAAAGTATTATTTATTGGTGGAACCGGAACAATTAGTCAGGCGGTATCAGAGCTTGCAGTAAAAAAGGGTATAGAACTCTATTTATTTAATCGAGGGAACAATAATCATCTGGCACCTAAAAATGCAAAAATAATTGAAGGTAATATTCGCAATCCTAAAGATGCAGCACAAAAATTAAAAGACTATAAATTTGATGTTATTGTGGATTGGGTAGCTTTTGACCCAGAACATGTAAAGAATGATATAGAAATTTTCAGGGATAAAACTGATCAGTATATCTTTATAAGTTCAGCTTCAGCTTATCAAAAACCACAAACCAGCTATCTTATAGATGAATCAACTCCTCTTTCCAATCCTTATTGGGAGTATTCACAGAAAAAAATTGCCTGTGAAAATATTTTGATGGCTGAATATAGAAAAAATGATTTCCCAATTACAATTGTGAGGCCCTCACATACTTATGGAAAGACTTCAATTCCAGCTGCCATTAATAGTTCTAAAGCCCCCTGGACTTTAATTGATAGAATGCGAAAAGGGAAAAAAATACTGGTCCATGGAGATGGCAGCTCACTCTGGACAATGACTCATAATAGTGATTTTGCTAAAGCTTTTATAGGATTAATCGGTAATATACAGGCAGTGGGACATGCTTTTCAAATTACTTCTGATGAAAGTTTAAACTGGAACCAAATTTACAAAGCTTTGGCCGCAGCTGCTGGAGTAGATAATCCTAAACTTGTTCATGTTGCTTCCAGAAAAATTGCTGAGTATAATGACATATATATTGGTAAATTACTTGGTGATAAAGCTGCAAGTGTTGTTTTTGATAATTCTAAGATCAAACGCTTTGTACCTAGTTTTAAGGCGATTGTCCCCTTTGCTGAAGGTGTTAAGGATTCTATAAACTGGTATGATTCTCATCCTGAACTGCAGCGTATCGACCAGGATTGGAATGATTTGATGGATAAAATAATTGAAGAAAATGAAAGTAAATATTCTAATTTGTAAAACAGCTAAAATTTTTATTCTTGACGATAAAAATAATTTTAAGTAAGAAAAAAGCGGACCCCAGGCAGGGACCGTTTTTTTTTGCAAACATTAACATAATAAAAAAATATCTGCTTTAGTATTATCTAATATTGTTATCAATCTCAATCTCAATCTCATCCTTAATGAACTAAATTTATTTTAACCCATCAAGAAAGTAGGTAACCATAGTGTCAAACCTGGAACAAAAGTTAAAAGCAATACCATAATTACTAACACTATATAAAATGGCATTAGTGATTTTGCAATATCCTCTATTGGAGCATTACCAATCGAACAACCTACAAATAAGGTTGAACCAACCGGTGGAGTTAATAATCCTACTCCAAGATTAAGCATCATTACAACACCAAAAGTAATTGGATTCATACCTACACTTCTTACAACCGGTAGTAAAATTGGAGTTGCAATTAAAATAAGTGGAGCCATATCCATAATAGTTCCCAAAAATAAAAGAATCAGATTAACAATTAATAAGATAATAATTGGATTATCTGATAGATGAAGTAAAGAATCTGTTATCATCTTCGGAACCTGCAAATACGACATCATCCAGGCAAAAGCACTGGAAGTTGCAATAATTGCCACTACCATTGCTAAAGTACTTAATGAACTTCTTAAAATATCAACAAATTTACTTATTGGTATATCTCTATAAACAAAGAAGGTAATTATAAAAGCATATACTGCTGCAATAGCAGCTGATTCGGTAGCTGTAAATACTCCAGTGGTAACTCCACCAATAATTATAACTGCTGTTAAAAGCCCAAGCATGCTATCTCTAGTAATTCTTAATGCTTCCTTAAAAGATACTTTTTCTTCTCTTGGATAGTCCCTTTTAACTGCTATAGCATAACTTAAGATCATCAAAGCTATACCCAAAAGAACTCCCGGTACAATACCACCAAGAAATAACTTAGCAACTGAAATTCCGCCTCCAGCAGCCAATGAATAAATAATCATATTATGACTTGGAGGGATAATAATTCCCTGAACTGAAGAAGTAATTGTTACATTGATAGAATAATCTTTATCATAGCCCTTCTTCTCCATCATTGGAATCATAATTGAACCAATTGATGAAACATCAGCTACAGAAGAACCAGAGATTCCGCCAAAAAACATACTGGCCAAAATATTAACCATGGCTAATCCACCACGCATCCAGCCAATAATTACATTAGAAAATTTAATTAATCGATCAGAAATTCCACCCTGCCCCATAATTTCTCCAGCTATAATAAAAAATGGAATTGCCATCAATGAAAAAGAATTAATGCCCTTTACCATCTGCTGCATAACCACCATTGGCGGTAAACCCACATAAAAGGCTGTAAACATTGTTGAAAGGCCTAAACTAAAAGCAATGGGGATTCGAATAAATAACATAAATAAAAACGAACCTAATAATATATATACTGCTGGATCCACTATTCTTCCCCCTTTACTTCTTTTTGTTTTATTGTTTCAGATTGAATAGTGAAGTGTTCTTCTCGTAAAACACCAAAAAACTTAGCTATAGAATAAATTATAATTAAAATACCTGCAAGTGGTAACATAATAAATAAAAGACCCCTGGTCCATTGAGTTGCTGGTAAAACTGTAGCTTTAGTAGCATTATACAGATCCCAGCCGTATTTTAACATAAACCCCCCAAACACACCTACTAAAATATCCTCAATTTTATAAATGTATTTTTGATAGTTTTCTGGAAAAAGACTCATAAAAAATTCAATACTCAAATGAACAGAATTTTTAACTCCTAGAGCCATCCCTAAAAAGCCAAACCAGATCATCATTAATAGTGCAACCTCATCTGACCAGCGAAAAGTAAAATTAAATAAATATCTAGTAAAAACTGTTGCACTGACAATTATAATCATCGCCACTAAAAAAATCATTGCCAGATAATTTATTAGTTTTTCTGACAGTTCAAGAAATGATAAGATAATCTCCTTTTTTTTATTTTTTTCTTTCATATAATTCACCCTTTAATAAGAAGTGGAGGACAAAATCCTCCACCATCCTTAATTATGATATTTACTTAAGCTAATTAAACTAAATAAATCAGCCGACTTAATTTGCCAAACTTTCTTATTCCATTTCGAATTCTAAAATACTGTTTAGAAGTTCTTCATAACCTTCACTGTACTTAGGATATAAACCTTTAACTTTGTCCTGAAAAGCCTGCTTCTGTTCAGCATTTAAAGTAGTAATTGTAGCGCCTTCTTCTACTGCTAATTTTTTTGCTTCTTCAGTACGCTGATCCCATGCTTCCCGCTGTACAACAGTAGAATCTACAGCAGCCTGCTTGATAATTTTCTGGTCTTCTGCACTTAATTTATCCCAGGTTATTTTACTCATAATTATCAATTCAGGAATACGGTTGTGTGCATCCTCAACAAAATATGGAGCAACTTCGTGGTGACTGTTATAATACCAGCCAGGGTAATTGTTTTCACCAGCATCTACTACACCAGTCTGCAGTGCACTGTAAACTTCACCCCAGGCGATCGGAGTGGGTGAGGCACCTAGAGCCTGAACCATATCCATCATTAACTGACTTTCCTGAACCCGAATTCTTAAACCTTCTAAATCTTCAGGACTTGTAACCTTTGTATCAGCAGTATAGAAACTACGAGCACCAGAGTCATACCAGGTTAAACCAACAATACCTGCATCTTTAAGACCTTCTAATACTCCATCTCCTACCTCACTGAATAATACCTGAAACATGTATTCTTCACTGGGATATAAGTATGGAAGAGATAAAACATTCATTGCTGGCTCAAAGTTTGCCATTGGAGTAATTGAGGTTCTTACAAAATCAATAGCACCAAACTGAACCTGTTCAATTGTAGAACTTTCGTCTCCTAAAACTCCACCAGGATAAACTTCGATCTTAATTCTGCCATCTGTTCTTTCTTCAACCAGACGTGCAAATTCTCTAGCACCAACAACAGTCGGATAACCTTCAGGCTGATTGTCTGCCAAACGTAAGGTCATTTCCTGAGCTGAGACTGCAAAAGAAAAAATCAAAAGACTTGCTAAAACCAAAACTAAAACTTTTTTCATTGTTTTTCTTCCCCCTTATGTTATTTTCTAAATTTATTGTATCAATAGAAATTAATAAAAACTATAGACTAAGTTGTTATCTTATTCATTTTTTTGGTTGTTTTCAGAAAATTAAAGCTAAAGCTGAATTATTTAAATTTACCAGGGGAAATTCCAGTATATTTTTTAAAAGCTCTACTGAAATAATTTCTATCAGAGTAACCTACTTCAGAAGCTACCACTTTTATTTTATCTCCACTTTTAAGTCTTTTTTTAGCCTCTTCCATTCTAACTTTTATTAAATAATCTTTATAATTAATTCCTTCAACCTCTTTAAATAATTTGCTGAGATAATATTTGCTGAATGAAATGTAATCAGCAATATCATCTAAATTAATATCTTCACTATAATTTTCATTTATATAATCTTTTACAGTTTCAATTATTTCTACTTTTTCTTCTTTAGCATTATCACATAGCTCATCAATTAAGTCTTCAAGAATTTTTTCAAAATAAATCTTTAATCCTTTTAAATTATTTATCAATTCAATTTCTGCTTCTAATTTTTGCATTTCTAAATATGGATGCTGTTCATTATAATATTCCATTAATCTGCGGTTAAGAAAAATTAAAAATCTATGGAGGAATGATTTTATTCTATTTAGATTTTCTTTTTCTTCTTTTACTAAATAGCTGTATATCTTATTGAACTCCAACTTTGCAAGCTTTTTATTTTTATCAATAATTTTAGCAAAAACTTTTTTTTCTCTTTGATAAGGATAACTGTTCATCGAAAACTGTTCATCTTTGACAGTTTTTTTAGTTTGATTATAAATTTCACTAACCTTTTTAAAATCATCTGCTATCTCACTTTTTATTAAATTAATTTCTTTTTTATTTGATATAGCTTCAGTTTTTATTAACTCTTCTATTTGCTGAAATTCCTTAGATCTAAGCTTCAATTTTAGATCATCATCAATAATCATAAATATACTGTTGATTAAGCCATTATATGAAATAACCCCAGCAAATTTATTTTTAAATTTAATTCTTAAATCATGATAAAAAGAGTCATCTATTTTACTATTGTCTTGAAAATTAACAGTTAAAAAAATATAATTATTCCCCTCTAATCCAAGCATTTTTTTATGTTCTAAAAAACTTTTTAAAGAAGAATTAGTATTATAAATTATATTTAAGATGATTTCTTTCTCTAAAACAGGGGTGATATTTTTTATTTTTTCCAACATTTTAGTCTCTTTTTCTTTTGCTTTTTTTCTGTTTTTTATTTTTTCTAATGCCTTATCCATTACCTCTTTAAAATCCTTTTCTACATATGGTTTAACTAAATAATCACTAACTCCAATTTGAATTGATTTTCTTGCATAATCAAACTCACTGTGGGCAGTTAAAATTATAACTTCGACTTTTGAGGATTTTTCTTTTAGTATTTCTGCCGCTTTCAAACCGCTCATTTTGGGCATCTGAATATCCATTAAAACTAAATCTACATCATTTTCTAACGCCTGAAAAACTGCTTCCTCCCCATTACTAACTTCAGCTTTAATTTCTATTTCCTGACTATATAGTTTTTGAATAAAGAATTTTATTGCTTTTCTTTCTAAATGTTCATCCTCAGCTATTAAGATATTTATCATTATATCCTCCTTTTAAAATATTTTATTCATCAATAGGAATTCTAATTATTACTTCTGTTCCTTTATTAACTTTTGAATTAATATTTAATAAATTTTTACCATAATGTAATTTTAATCTTTTAATCACATTTAAAAGACCAAGACTTTTCCTTTTATCAGATTCAATTTTGTGTTCTTCATTTAAGATATCTACTAACTTCTGTTTTTCTATGCCAATTCCGTTATCTATAATCTTAATTATTAAATAATCCTCTTCTTTATCAATCTCTATTAAAACCTTACCTTCTGATTCAATATCAGCTAGACCATGAATTATAGAATTTTCAACAATTGGCTGGATAATCATCGGCGGAATTTTAAAATTGGATAAATCACCTTCAGTTTTAATTCTAAAATTCATCTGTTCTTTGAATCTGGTTTCCTGAATCGTTAAATAAGCTTTTAAAACTTCAATTTCTTTATTTAATTCAACCATTTTCCCTTTATGATCTAAGTTATATCTCATTATTTTAGAAATTGCGATAATAAGCTCTTGAGTTTTAGCTGCATTTTCAAACATTGCAGTTCTAGAAACTGTATTTAAGGTGTTAAATAAAAAATGAGGATCCATCTGCATCTGCAGATTTAAAAGTTGAGATTCTTTCAACAGCCTCTCTTTTTCTATATTCTGCATCTTTTCCTGATTTAGTTTATTCTCCACCTCTGATTTTTCTTTTAATTCTTTGATATATTTGCTAATATTATTTTTCATTAAATTAAATGTCTGTCCTAAAATATTTAATTCTCTGTAATTTATTTCTTCTATATTTTCAATTTCCCAGTGGCCCAAAGATAAATAACGGGCAAATGAAGACAATTTTTCTATAGTCTCTAAAATATTATTTGCCATTAAAACAGCAAAAATAAAAACCGCTATACTAATTAAAATAACAAAAAAATAGATGCTTTTAGTTCTGTTTTGAGTGTCTAATAATAAATTAACATAATTGCTGCTGTGATAAGCAAGATAGGAATTAATTAAATTCTGTGTGTGACTGCTTATATATGAATAAAGAGTATCAATATCTATTAACATTTGATAAGTGTTTTGATTTAGAATATTAGAGTTAAATAAACTTGAAACTAATTGATCATGATATTCCAGCATATTACTGAGATTTCTATAAAAAGTCTTGCTTTTTTGGTCCCTACTGATTTCATCTTCAATTTCAGTCATTAATGCTGCTATTTCAGCTCGTGAATTTTGATAAAGCTCATTATTTTCTTCACTTCTTTCCTGAAAATATTGATCAAAATAACGAGAGTTTTCTGTTATTTTCAATGATAATTGGTTAAGTTTAAAGTTGGTATCTACATTATTTTGATAAACCTCAATCTCTTTATCTCTTCGAAGAAAAGAAAGGAAAAAAACTACATTCAATATTAATATAATAATAATAAAAATACTTATAATTCTACTTCTAATAGATCTTTTTGGCTTTTTTATGAAATCTATAATTCTGGAAAATATAATTAACACCTCCAAGAATTTGCTGACATTTTTTTAAAGACTACTATTATAATGATACTACTTTAATTACTAAAGTGTCAAAATATCATTTGAATTAATTTCAAAAAAAAAGCTCAGCCATTTAAGACTGAGTTTACTGATCCCTGACCAATTATAATTTGAAATTGTCCTGAATTAACAAAGGTTCCTTTAACTCCATCAATATTTTTAACTGCCTTTTGATCACTCTTAGTTTTATCTTTTAAAACAAGTCTTAATCTTATCATACAATCCACACTATCAACATTATATAATACCAGGAAATTATACCTGATGGTTTGTTGTGGATAATATTTATAGTTTTCATAATTTCCGCTATCAACAAAATTTAACCTTACTGTATTACAGATTGTCCGAAGGACATTTTGTTCTAATCCATTATAATCCTACTTAAATTTTATATTTTCTAATTTTTATTTTTGGGAACGGTCCCAAAATATTATAAAGCAATTGTATGAAATTTAATAATTAAGATCAAATGATTTTAGATCACTTTAATGACAATGTACTTATAAAAATTATAAGTCTTAATTATTATCTAACATTTTTTCAATTTCTTCAATTGATTTTTGAACCCCATCAGCAAAGCCATTGTTATAATTTAATTTATTATTATCCATTCTGTAATTGCCTTCAATTTCCCTTAATTTTTCAATTAGTAAATCAATATTAATATTAGCCATTATTATAGCCCCCCTTGCTCTTTTATGATTTTATTTGTTTGGAAAATTAAAAAATTTCTTATTTTAATTATATAACCCAATAATTTTATAATCAAGTATAATTAATTTTTCAGAAGATGAATTCTAAAAACCCTTCTCACCATTTTACTCAATTTTATTTTATATTTGAAAAAAACAAATAAATATTGTATTATTATTGAAGTAAGATGAAATAATAAATAATAATTTCTGGGGTTATAGCTCAGCTGGATAGAGCAACAGATTCCTAATCTGTAGGCCGGCGGTTCAAATCCGCCTAACCCCACCATCTATTGAAAAATATAATTAAAATAATTCAACCAGCCAATATTGGCTGGTTTTTTGAATACATTAAAATTTCCGATCAACCTGCAGTTCAATTAGTTTTTTCAATTTTTTTTTGGCCCTATTGTTAGGCAGCCTGTCCATGTATTTTTCTACTCTCTTAATAAAAACAAGCAAAATTTCTCGACTCTCTTTTAAAACATCACTTTCTTTAACATCCGTTATTATGTCATTTACTACAGACTCGTCTAAAACATTTTTATTATAAATCTGATACTTATCATTATATTCATTTTTTCCCATCAGTAATATTACTGGCAGAGTAACGATACCCTCTTTTAAATCTCTAGCGAGTACTTTCCCTGTATTATTTTCATCACCTTCAAAATCTAATAGATCATCTTGAATTTGAAAGGCCATCCCAATTTCTAGACCTAATTTATATAAAATATTGAGTTTTTTTCCTCTTATTCCACTCACATATCCACCTAAATAACTGCTTAAGGCAAATAGAAGAGCTGTTTTATGCCTTATTCGTCTATAATAATCACGGACTCCGATTTGAAGTTCATAACGTTTTTCAGACTGTTCAATTTCTCCTTCACATAATAATCTCAAATGTTTATTCATTTTTTTTAGTACATCTCTATCTAGATAATCAAAAAAGATATCAAAGGTCTTAGATAAAAGAAAATCTCCAATAAAAACTGCCTCTTTTTTACCAAATTTTTTTTGAGCACTTTCTTTACCCCGACGAAGATCAGCATCATCAATTATATCATCATGAACCAAAGATGCCATATGAAGTAATTCAATTCCACTTCCCAACTGAATTAATTTGTCTTTATCATAATCATCTCCAAAAGAAGCTGCAAGAAACATCAAAAATGGACGTAATTTTTTCCCTCCCCCCTCAACTAAATCTTTAACTGCCTCGTTGACAATAGTTCTTTTAGAATTAGTAATTTCTATTATATTTTTATTTAACTTAGTATATATTTTTTGATAAAGTTTATCTTCAATTAACACTATATTCACCTTCAATTAAATTAAAATCTGGATCATTAATATTAACAATTTCTTCTAAACCTGAAGAAAGATAAACATCAAGTTCTTTTGTGATAAACATAACACCAACATCATCAATATTTTCAATAAATTCCATTCCCTTTTCCAATCCCATTACATAAACAGCAGTAGAAAGAGCGTCTGCATCAAAAGAGTTATGACTAATTATACTTACACTCAAAAGATTATTTTCAGCTGGATAACCTGTTTTCGGGTCTATAATATGATGATAAAGTTTACCATTTTCTTCAAAATATCTTTCATAATTACCTGAAGTAACTATAGTTAAATCAACAGCATCAATAATTGCCATCACATCTCCTCTTCCAGCTCTAGGATCCTGAATTCCAATTTTCCAGGAAGACCCATCAACTTTATCTCCAATTACCAAAACATTTCCACCAAGATTAACAAATGCATGCTCAACCCCGTTTTTTTCTACAATTTTTTTCACTTCTTCTGCTGCATAACCTTTGGCTATACCTCCAAGATCAAGTTTTACACCAGCTTTTATAATTTTAGCATAATTATCATCTAAATTTAAATATTGGTAACCAGTATTTGCTAAAGCTGCTTTTATTTTATTTTCTGGTGGTACTGAAGCATTTTTAGTTCCAATTCCCCATAACTCAACTAAAGCACCTATTGTTGGATCAAAATCACCTTCAGTTATTTCAGCATAATTTTTAGCCTTTTTTAGAACTTCTAAACTCTGCTTGCTTACTTCTATTTTTTGATTTGGATTATTATTCAATTGATAAATATCACTTGTTTCAATCGTTTTACTCATTAAATTTTCAATCTCTTCAATTCGTTTCATACTTTCCTCAACAGCTGCATCTGCATTTTCACCATGTGCCCTCATTTGAACTAAAGTGTCCATTAAAAAAGCATTATCTTCAGCTGTTTTAACTTCTACTGTATCATTACTGCAGGCAGTTAAAATCAATGGAAATATTAGTAATATAGTCAAAGTAATTATAGTCTTTTTATTTAACAAAATATCACATCCTAAATTATATATTTATAGTTAAGTTAATTTTTACACAAAAACCTTTAAAAATTATTAATTCCGGGTAAATCACTTACATTTTATCATAAAATTATCATTTTGCAAAATTAATTCCGAGAGAGTTACTTGCAATTTAATTTTATTATGCTATAATTAAAGTGTGAAAAAAATAACTCATAATTTTTTAATAAAGTATGTGAAATTATAAATTTTATCTTGATAAAATTGATTATGGGTAATATTTTTTAAAAAATTATTAGATTTGACGTAACGAAAAATATTAAAGGAGGTAAAAACATTGAGTAATAATATTATAGTACTTGGAGCAGGATATGGTGGAGTAGCAGCTGCCCAAACTCTCCATAAAAAATTAAAAAAACATCCTGACTCAACAATTACTCTCATTGACAGGAATTCATATCATACCCTGTTAACAGAATTACATGAGGTAGCAGGTAATAGGATTGAAGAAGATGCTCTTAAAATTGACTTAGAGAGAATCTTTTCTTCAACAAAGGTAAACATAATCCAAGATGAGATCAATAATATTGATTTTGAAAATCAAACTTTAAGTTCTGAGGAACATCAATATACCTATGATTATTTAATTATGGGGGCCGGAAGCAAACCGAGTCACTGTGGAGTTGAAGGGGTAGCGGAACATGCCTTTACTTTGTGGTCTATGGATGATGCCAATAGTATCAAAAAACATGTTGAAAAATGTATGCAGGAAGCAAGAATGACAGATGATCCAGCCAAAAGAAAGGAACTGCTTTCATTTGCAGTTGCCGGTGGAGGTTTTACCGGAGTTGAAATGGTTGGAGAATTAATTGAATGGCTTGATGAGTACAGCAAAGAATATAATATACCACGCAATGAAATAGAAATTTATAACTTTGAAGGCCTTGATCAAATACTTCCCAATCTCAGTGATGAGCTGGTTGAAAAGGCAATGAATTATATGAGAGATAACGGAGTTAATGTTAAAACAGGTGAGTTTGTTGATAAAATAGAAAAAAATAAGATAATTTTAAATGACGGAATGGAAGTCAATGCAGAGACTATTATTTGGACCTGTGGTGTAGAGGCAGCTGACTTTGCTGCAAATTCTGGCCTGGCTACTGACCGGGCAAATAGAATAAAAGTAAATAAATATCTGCAGACAGAAGATTATGCCAATGTTTATGCAATTGGTGATAATGCAGCAGCTCCCTGGAATGATGATCAGATACTGCCGGCATTAGTAGAATCTGCTCAGCAGACAGGTGAATGTGCAGCTGCAAATATTGTAGCAGAAATTAAAGGTGGCTCAAAAGAAGAACTCGATCCCGATTTACATGGTGTAATGGTTTCAGTTGGAAGCAGCTATGCAGTAGCTGAAGTAATGGGACTATCTTTAACAGGAATTCCAGCTATGTTTATGAAACACTCTGTAAATATGTTCTACCGTTTTGAAATTGGAGGAATCAAAGAAACATATAGTTTAATTACTGAGTATATGAAAGAACAGGCTTCTCATAAAGGCTTACTGCCGCAGCTGTTTGGCTTCGTCAGTGAGACTTCAAGATCACTCTGGTTAGTTCTTTTGCGTATTTTTGTTGGAATCATGTGGCTTTATGAAGGTTATACTAAAGTGAGAGATGGCTGGTTGACATCAGCAGATTATTTGGTTTCTGGAGCTTCAGCCTCACCGATTGGTGACTATGCTGTCGGCTGGTATATCTGGCTAAATGAAGCTATTATCTTTAAGTTTCCACTCTTCTTTCAAATTGTAGTAACTCTAAGTATGATAGGAATCGGTATTTCCTTAATCTTTGGATTGTTTGCAACTCTTGGTGCACTGGGTTCTGTTGGATTTTCAATTAACTTTTTACTGGCCGGTCAGTATGCACACTGGTCCAGTGACTATCCTGGACATTTTAGTCCCCTATTCTGGTTTTTGTTTGGTTCAATCGCTTTAATTGGTTCCGGACGTTCTTTCGGTTTAGACTATTATGTCTTACCCTGGCTTAAAAATAAAATCTGGAGCAGACCAAAAAATAAAGATCAGGATCTGCAAAAAGTAGTTAAAAAATAATCGGACAATCTAGTAAGTAATAAAACGAGTCCCTCATATATTTTAGCATTTAACCTTTTTATACAGGATTGTGCCTTTTATACAGTTTATATTTCTCATCAGACTTGCACTGATTAGCAAATATTTATGCCAGGCAAACAAATAAAAGCAGGAGCTTTAATTAAAGCTCCTGCTTTTATAATTTACATATTAATTTTATTTTTTAGCTTTAAAATATCTTTAAATAAGCACTAAAATAAATATCTTAAGCTGACTAAAAAGTAATCTATTCTATTTTTTGTACTATAATATATTTTTTTAAGCTGACCTTCATTATTCTGCAGCCTATTTTCATCTAAAGCAGCTACAAAATATAATCTGTCTGAATTGTTTTTCCCTCTCGCAAAACTAAAAGCATTATAAACATCTACCGCCTTAAAACCACTATGCTTCAATAATCTCAATATTGTTTTAATCTTATACCCACGCTCACTATGAACTTCTTCAAAACAGGGAAGTTGATCATTATCCGGACAGATTTTTAATTTAACCTGCCACAAATTTTCTTTCTCATTTACAATGTCTTCCCAAAAACATTCATAATTATCTCCTTCAATCATAAATGATTTTTCTGCTATTGTTTTGATCCTACCAATTGAGTTCATATCAAAGATAAATAAACCCGATTCAGATAAAGAACTGGCAGCATTATCAAAACAACCCTGCAGTTGATCAATATCAGTTAAATAATTAAGACTATCAAAAAAAGAAAGAATTAAATCAAACTCTTCTGCAAAAGAAAAGTCAATCATATTTTGAACAGAAAATTTAATCTTTAAACTTCTACTGGAATTCTGCAGTTGATAGTTATCATCATTTTTAATCAAATTAAATTTTTCAAATTTTTTTTGATTTAAAGTTCTATACTCTAACTTTTCAGCTGCTTTTGAAATCATTGCTTTTGACAAGTCTAAAGCAGTAATCGTATTAACTGATTCCAAATTAATTAAATTAAAAGTCATATTTGAAGTTCCAGAAGCTAATTCAAGAATTTTATTTGGTTGACATTTATAATATTTTAAAATATCTTTTAAATAGCGAAACCAATATTGATAAGGAACATTTTTCATCACTTCATCATAAATTTCAGCAAAATATGTGGTGTAACTGTACTTCATTTTTAGCCCCTATCTTTATTAGCCAGCTGCAGTAAAAAGTCAAGATATTCATAAACTTCTCTGCTTCCTTCTCCAGTTTGAGCTGAAAAGAATGTAAAATTATCCTCTTCTATTAAATTTAATTCTTTATAAATCAGCTTTTTTTGTTTAGCTTTTTTATTATTGGAAATTTTATCTACTTTAGTAGCTGCAATTAAATAACTCAAGCCACTTGCCTGCAGCCATTCCACCATCATTTTATCATCTTTAGTTGGTTTATGGCGAGAATCGATAATTTGAACTACTCCAATTAAATTTTCTCGATAATTTAAATAGGTGTCTATTAATTCAGCCCAATCATCTTTTACTTTTTGAGGAACATTTGCAAATCCATAACCAGGTAAATCAACTAAATAAAATTTATCATCTACATTAAAATAATTTAGACACTGAGTTCTACCGGGTGTATTACTAGTTCTGGCTAATTTTTTTTGTCTGGTAAGTCTGTTGATCAAAGATGATTTACCTACATTAGAACGACCACTAAAGGCTACCTCAGGCTGCTGAAGCCTGGGGCAGTCTTCATATTTATATACACTTTTATAGAATTCAGCATTAGTAATCTGCATGATTCTCATCCTCTAATAGTAAAATATCCATTACCTGGTCCATGTGAGAAACAAAAGTTACATCTAAACCTCTAGTAATTTCTTTCTCTATTTCTTTAAACTTATTTTCATTTTTTTTCGGTAAAATAAATTTATTTATTCCAGCTCTTCTACCGGCCAGGATTTTTGTTTTTAGACCACCAATTGGGAGGACTCTTCCCCTCAGTGAAATTTCTCCAGTCATTGCATAATCTCCTCTAACCTTGCGACCAGTTAAAGCAGAAGCGAGAGCTATAGCAATTGTAATTCCAGCTGACGGTCCATCCTTGGGAACTGCACCCTGTGGTACATGAATATGGATGTCAAACTTCTTATAAAATCCATCACTTAGGTTTAAATCGTTCTGTTTGGAACGAACATAGCTTAAGGCAGCTTGAGCAGATTCTTTCATGACATCCCCCAAAGAACCGGTCAGAGTCAGTTCTCCTTTGCCTGGAACTACTGCAACCTCAATATCTAAAATATCTCCACCTGCCTGATTATAGGCAAGTCCTGTTGCAACGCCAATTCTATCTTCAAGATCACTTTCTTGATGTTCATAATCAGCTAAACCTAAGTATTTTTCTACACTGTTTACAGCAACAAGAGCTTTGTTTTCCCTACCTTCAACAAATTCTTTAGCAACTTTTCTTGTAATAGCAGCTAATTTGCGCTCAAGATTTCTAACTCCTGCCTCTCTAGTATATTCTCTAATAACTTTTAAAATTGCATTTGAAGATATGTTAATCTGTTCATCTTTAAGTCCATGATCTTCATAAATTTTAGGGAGCAGATGTCCTTCTGCAATTTTAAGTTTTTCATCTTCAGTATAACCTGGAATTTCTATTAACTCCATTCTGTCTAAAAGTGGAGCTGGTATCGTATGAGCAACATTAGCCGTTGTAACAAATAAGACCTGTGAAAGATCAAAAGGAACTTCTAAATAATGATCTCCAAATTCTTTGTTCTGTTCTGGATCTAAAACCTCCAGCATTGCTGAAGCGGGATCACCTCTAAAATCAGAACTCATTTTATCAACTTCATCTAAAAGAAATACAGGATTTTTACTGCCAGCATCACGCATAGCATTTATTATTCGGCCAGGTCGAGAACCAATATAAGTTCTGCGATGACCTCTTATCTCTGCCTCATCTCTGACACCACCTAATGATAAACGAACAAAATCTCTATCTAAGGCTCTTGCAATTGATCTCCCTAATGAAGTTTTACCAACACCTGGAGCACCAACTAAACATAAAATTGGACTCTTTTTGGCTGGAGCCATCTTTCTGACAGCTAAATATTCCAAAATTCTTTCTTTCACATCTTTTAAACCATAATGATCAGCTTCTAAGATTTCTTCAGAATTTTTAATATCAATTTCTTCTTCTTTTACTTTATTCCAGGGAAGATCTAATATACAATCCAAATAATTTCTAATAACTGTAGCTTCAGGAGACATGTTTGGTGTGCGGTCAAGTTTTTCTATCTCCTCTTCCACTTTTTCAGCCACATTATCAGGTAGTTCAGCTTTCTCTAGTTTTTTATAGTACTCTTCTATCTCATCAGATAAACTCTTATCTTCATCTAATTCATCCTGGATAACCTTCATTTTTTCTCTTAAATAATATTCTTTTTGATTTTTTTCTACTTTCTTTTTTACCCGCTTATTGATATCCTGCTCAATTTTTAAAACTTCTATTTCATCCTGCAGCAGACTTAACATTTTTTCTAAACGTTCCACTATATCAGTTGCTTCTAAAAGTTCCTGCAGCTGCTGATATTTCAATTCAACTTGAGAAGAAATAACATCTGCTAAACGTCCAGGTTCTTCAATATTACTTGCTGACATAATAGTTTCAGCCGGTAAATTTCTATTATATTTTATATATTCTTCAAACTCTTTAACTACTGTTCTCATTAGTGCCTTGATATCTGTATTGACTTCTACTTTCTCTTCCGGGCGACTTTCAACCTCAGCTAAAAAATATTCTTCTGTATCAAGATATTCAATAACTTCAGCTCTTTCTATTCCTTCAACTACAACTTTTATCATCCCATTAGGAAGTTTAACCAGCTGCTTAACCTCAGCTATTGTACCAAATTGATAAATTTCGTCTATTTCAGGTTCCTCAACTGTTTCATCTTTTTGGGCTGCAATTATAATCTTCTTTTCTTCCATCATTGCCTCTTCTAAAGCAGCAATTGATTTATCCCGACCTACTAAAAGAGGGATAACCATATGAGGAAAAACAATCACACCACGAGAAGCCAGTAAAGGTAATTCCATAACTTCTTTTATTTCATTATTATTGGCCATTTACTTTCACCTCAATCTATTATATTTAAGTAATTTAATCACTTATAATTAATTCTGTTTTATAGTTCTAGATAACTAAAATTTTTCCTTTTAATATATGAACAAAATGTCCTTCGGACAATCTGTAATATAATAAGGTTAAATTTTGTTGATAGCGGAAATTATGAAACTATAAATATTATTCACAACAAACCATCAGGTATAATTTCCTAGCTAATAAAAAACGAAAGAGATAATACCACTCACTCTTTAGGAGTAATATTATCTCTAAATCTACTACAGCTTAATTTAAATTAAACATTTACATTATTTTATCATTCAGCTGTTAGGCGCTTTCTTCCTCTTCTAGATGTTCATCTTCAATCTCCAGAATTGGATCAGCGTTATCATCTATAACTTCCTTAGTAATAATACACTTTCTAATTTCAGGTCTTGATGGTAGATCATACATTATATCTAAAACGGTATTTTCAACAACTGATCTTAAACCTCGAGCACCAGTATCACGCTCTAAAGCTTTAGACGCTATTGCTTTTAATGCTTCATCAGTAAATTCAAGCTCTATATTATCCATAGCAAAAAACTTTTCATACTGTTTAACTAAAGCATTTCTTGGCTCCTTCATAATCCGAACCATATCTTCTGCCTCAAGCTGATCTAAAGTAACCTGAACCGGCATTCTACCAATGAATTCAGGAATTAAACCATAATGTAATAAGTCCTGAGGTTGAATATGCTTTAAAGTATCTCCAATATTTTTATTATCTTCTTTAGTTTTAATATCAGCACCAAAACCCATTACTTTTTCACTGATGCGGGAGTCAATCAATTTCTCCAGACCATCAAAAGCTCCACCAGCAATAAAGAGAATATTGGTTGTATCAATCTGGATAAATTCCTGATGAGGATGTTTTCTGCCACCCTGAGGTGGAACACTGGCAACAGTACCTTCAATTATTTTAAGGAGTGCCTGCTGTACTCCTTCTCCAGAAACATCTCTTGTAATAGATGTGTTTTCAGATTTTCTAGCTATTTTATCAATTTCATCAACATAAATTATACCTTTTTCTGCTTTTTCTACATCATAATCAGCTGCCTGGATTAGTTTGAGCAGAATGTTTTCTACATCTTCTCCAACATAACCAGCTTCTGTTAAGGAAGTAGCATCAGTTATTGCAATTGGTACATCTATTATCTTAGCCAGAGTTTGAGCCATCAACGTTTTACCACAGCCTGTAGGTCCAACCATCATAATATTACTTTTTTGTAATTCTACATCATCTACTACCATGTTAGAATTAACTCGTTTATAATGGTTATAAACAGCTACAGACAATGATTTCTTAGCTCTATCCTGGCCAATTACATACTGATCTAAATATTCTTTGATTTCTTTAGGTTTAGGAATACTTTCAAATTCGAGTTCCAATTCTTGATCTAATTCTTCTTCTACAATTTCATTACAGAGTTCTATACATTCATCACAAATATAGACTCCTGGACCAGCTACTAATTTTTTTACCTGATCCTGGCTTTTACCACAAAAGGAACATTTAAGTTCCCCATTTTCATGATCGTGATCGCCAAATTTAAACATTATATCACCTCTTGGGCTAAATTACTTTTCACTTAATTCATTTCTAGTAATTACTTCATCAATTAATCCATAATCTACAGCTTCTTCTGCAGTCATGAAATAATCTTTTTCTACATCTTGAGCAATTTTTTCAGAACTTTTTCCAGTGTGTTTGCTGAGAATATTATTTAATAATTCTCTAATTCTCATTAACTCTTTAATATGGATTTCAGCTTCTGTTGCCTTACCCTGTGCTCCACCAGCAGGCTGATGAATCATAACTCTAGCATAAGGGAGGGCATAACGCTTACCTTCTGCACCTGCAGCCAACAATAAAGCTCCTGCACTTGCAGCCTGTCCCATACCAATTGTAACTACGTCAGGTTTTATATACTGCATTGTATCATACATTGCCAGAGCAGCAGTTACTGAACCACCCGGACTATTAATATATAAATAAATATCTTTATCAGGATTATCTGCTTCTAAAAAAAGCAGCTGTGCAATAACAGTATTTGCTACATCATCTGTTACTGGTGAACCCAAAAATACAATTCTATCCTTTAAAAGTCGTGAATAAATATCATATGATCTTTCTCCACGATTTGTTTGTTCAACTACCATTGGGATTAAACTCATTGATTAAAACCTCCTCTGATTTATTTCCAGCAGCTAGATAAACTATATCTACCATATAACTATTATATCTAAATTTATACTGAAAAACAGTTATTGTTTAACAATATAATTAAATTTTAGTTATTTTCAATTAAAAATTCAATTGTTTTTTGTCTTCTAATATCCTCTTTTAGCTGTGCTAACTGGCCCTGCATCTGAAGAATAGCTTTGATTTGTTCTGGCTCCTGATCATGCATTTCAGCAATTTCATTAACCTCTTCATCTATCTCTTCATCACTAACTTCAATTTCTTCAATATCAGCTATAGCTTCAAGTACAAGCAGCTCTTTAGCACGATCAGAAGCTGTTTCTCTATTATCTTCTCTCCAAGTTTCTTCATCCATTCCAATATATCCAAGGTAGGTTTCCATATCCAAACCCTGCTGTGAAATGGACTGTGAGAGTCTTTCAAACATTTGATCTAATTGTTCGTCAATCAAAGTATCTGTAATATTTACTTCAGCATTTTTACTTGCTTTTTTAATTAATTTTTCTCTGAAATTATTTTCAGCAGATGTTTCCTTTTGTTCAGCAATTTCTTCTTCAATACTAACTCTTAGTTCATCCATGGTTTCGTAATCACTTGCTTCAACAGCAAAGTCATCATCTAATTCTGGTCTCTGCTTCACTTTTATTTCTTTTAATACTACATCAAAAGAAGCATCAGCACCAGCTAAATCTTCCGCATTGTAATCTTCTGGGAAGGTAATTTCTACAGTTTTTTCTTCTCCAACTTTCATTCCAATAAGCTGTTCTTCAAAACCAGGAATAAAGCTTCCGGAACCAATTTCTAAACTGTACTCTTCCGCAGATCCACCAGGGAATTCTTCACCATCAACATAACCAGTGAAATCTATAATTGCAAAGTCACCTTCCTGCAGTTCTTCACGCTCTGCAGTCATTAACTGACTATGTTCATCCTGCATCTTCTCCAGACGCTGAGAAATTTCTTCTTCTTTTACTTCAGTATCTTCCTTTTCTATACCTAAACCTTTATATTCGCCTAGTTCAACCTCGGGTTTAACTTCAACAATTGCAGTGAAGGTAGCAGCTTCTCCCTTGGAAATATAGAAATCTTCTATATCAGGTTGTGCTATAGGTTCAATATCAGCTTCTTCAACTGCTTCACTATATCCCTGGGGAATCAGAATATCAAGTGCATCTTTGTGCAGAACTTCTTCACCAAATCTTTGTTCAATTATTTTTCTTGGTGCTTTTCCCTTCCTAAAGCCAGGAATTTCTACATCTTTAACTACCTGACGATAAGCCTGTTCTAAGGCTTCATCGACACGATCACTTTCTATTTCAATTTCCAGTTTAACTTTGTTACCTTCCAAAACATCTTTTTTCACTTCCATTAATATTCCTCCTAACTGATATTTAAATAAAACTTTTAAAAAACTCTCTATATGTTAATAATCCCCGATCTGGCACCGGGCCAATATCGGGGGTCAATGACAGAATTATTAAATGGTGCGAAAGGTGGGACTCGAACCCACACGGGGATTACCCACTAGATCCTAAATCTAGCGCGTCTGCCAATTCCGCCACTTTCGCATATTAAATAATGCTGTGAGTGAAAATTCTTTTTTCTTTTTCACAAAAAGCACATATAATGGTAGCACAGTTTTTTGCTCTTGTCAAGGTTTTTAGAAAAATTATTAAATAAAATTAATTTTTCTAAAAAACCTCGAATTAAAATTTCCATCTTTTCAATTATATAATAAATTCAATGAAATATCCAGTGTTTTTCGAAATTAATTTACTCTTTTTCAATATCTATTGTTTTTGCCTCTAATTCTTTCCACCTGCGAAAATTTTCAAGTTCTCTTGTGAGCTGTCTAAAAGCAAGTATAAACGCTGCAGCATCATCTGTTAAACCAATACCAGGTAAAAAATCAGGAATTAAGTCAGTTGGTAAAATTAAATAAGCTAAAGTTGCTACAACCCAACCAACTGCTGCATCATTTAATTGAAAATTACCCTTAGAATGTTCACTTAACATTTCCAGAAACTCACTTACCTTATCAATAAAAGGAATTTTATATTTTTTAGAGTCTAAAAAATTCCTTGTTTTATCTAAAATTTTATTTACACTTTCATGACCGGTACCCCATTTATTTGTTAATCGACCTAAAAAAGCAAGCAGATCATTATCATTAAAATCTTTTTTCATTTTTTCACCACCAATTTATTAATTAGACTTACTTTTCAGGCTTCATTAATGATAAGTCTACTTTTCTTGACTTAACTTTTAAAGCCCTATTCAATAGTTCTTCTACAGCAGCAAATTTATCTATATACATCTCTTCAGTTGTAAATTTTGCATAATGTCGGTGAAGAAAGTTATCAATACCCATAAATAATATTTCAGTAATCTCTTCTGGATAATCAGTTTCAAATTCTCCTCTTTCAACACCTTCTTTTACTATTTCAGTAAATATAGGCATGAATTTATTCCAAAATTCCTTATTTCTTTCTTTCATAAATTTTGCATTTTCATCAATCTTAAAAAATTCATACACTTTAAAATTACCTCTTCTGCTAAAGATCAATCTTAAAATTATTTTTTCCAATTTTTCTAAAGAGTTCATATTTTCATTTTCTAAAACATGTTTTGCTTTTTTTTCAGTCTTTCTGTATCTTTTTTCTAATAAAGAAGAAATAATGTCTTCTTTTGTATCAAAATAATAATAAAATGTGCCTTTGGCTACACCAGCTCGTGCTGCTATATCCTTTACAGTAGTTTTTTCAAACCCTTCTTCTATAAATAGCTTTTCCGCTTCATTTAAAATTGTATTACGCCTCTTAAGTGATTTTTCTGTTTGTTTTGCCACTCTTTTTACCTCCACTTATATTTTTGACCGACAGTCAGCATACAGTGAATTAATTATAGCACAACTTAGTAATAAATTAAAGGAAAAAGATGTCTAATCTAAATTTCTAGCTTATTTTAATTATATATAATCAAAGCTTTATTAGTCAAGATTATTGATAACAAACACAAAAAAATCACCTTCTCAGGTGATAACATTTAAATGGGGTGGATGATGGGTCTTGAACCCACGGCCTCAGGAGCCACAATCCTGCGCTCTAGCCAACTGAGCTACATCCACCATATTAGGTTTTAATTTTAAAATGGCGCGCCCGACAGGATTCGAACCTGTGGCCTACGGATTAGAAGTCCGTTGCTCTATCCGGGCTGAGCTACGGGCGCATAAAATGGAGCGGGAAACGAGACTCGAACTCGCGACCCTCAGCTTGGAAGGCTGATGCTCTAGCCAACTGAGCTACTCCCGCTTAAAAATGTTCTATAATTTAAAATGGTCGGAGCGAAAGGATTTGAACCTTCGACCCCCTGCTCCCAAAGCAGGTGCGCTACCAAACTGCGCCACGCTCCGACGTGTTTTGTGCCACAAAAATTAATAACTTTTTTCGCGGCGACAATTAATAGTATATAGCAAATGCCGCTTTCGGTCAATAAAGAAAACGGCACTTATAAACTTTTAGAATAAATTAAGTTATTATTACTCCTATTTACTTCTGATATCTCTGTTTTAATTCTCTTTTCATTTTCTTTAAAGCGTGTCCTCGATGACTAATTTTGTTCTTTTTTTCCTGACTTATTTGAGCCATTGTTTTATCATATTTTGGCAGATAAAATATAGGGTCATAGCCGAATCCATTCTCACCAGCTGGCTCTTCAGCAATAAATCCAGAGCACTTTCCTTCTACTATAATTTCAAGGTCATTAAATGGATCAACAAGCGCAATTACAGATATAAAAGCAGCCTTCCTTTTTGATTCAGGTAATCCTCTTAATAATTCCAAAACTTTTAAGTATTTTGCTTGATCATCTAAATCTTCGCCGCCAAACCTTGCAGAGTAAATACCAGGAGCACCATCTAAATAATCTACTGATAACCCTGAATCATCTGCTAAAACTATTTCATTTAATTCTTGAGCCCTTTGTCTTGCTTTTTTTAAGGCGTTTTCACGATAACTCTTTCCATCTTCAATAACTTCCGGCAGCTCAAGCTCTGGATCTAGACCAACAAAATCAAATTTAAGGTCAGAAAAATAAGCCTTAATTTCCTCTATTTTATGCTGATTACCACTACCAATAACAATTTTTTTCATTTTATTCACCTATTAAAGCCAATCTTTGTTCTTCTATCAGCTCTAAAATACCTTTTTCTGCTAGATCATAAAGCTGATCTAATTCATCTCTTGTAAATGGATGTTCTTCTGCAGTTCCCTGAATTTCTATTATTTCTCCTGCTTCTGTCATTGCAATGTTCATATCTACCTGTGCTTTAAAATCTTCTTCATAGCATAAATCAAGCATTGGAGTTCCATCAACTATACCTACACTAGTAGCAGCCATAAAACCCTTGAGAGGGCTTTCTTTTAATCTTTCCTCTTTGATCATAAAATTAATTGCATCAACTAAAGCAACATAAGCACCTGTAATTGAGGCTGTTCTAGTTCCACCATCAGCCTGCAGTACATCACAATCAACCCAAATTGTTCTTTCTCCCATTTTATCAAGATCAATAATCGCTCTTAGGCTTCTACCGATTAAACGCTGAATTTCTTGAGTTCTACCACTTAATTTTCTTTTAGCTGCTTCTCTAATGTTGCGGTCCTGAGTTGCTCTCGGCAGAAGAGAATATTCAGCTGTTAACCAACCTTTGTTTTGCCCTCTTAAAAAATATGGTACACTATCTTCAATTGATACATTACACAAAACCATTGTATCACCTGTTTCTACAAGTACAGATCCTTCAGCATATTTTGTATAATTTCGCGTTATTTCAACATCTCTTAACTGATCTAATTTTCTTCCATCTGTGCGCATATTATATTTCCTCCCAATTTATTCATTAATAAATATATTTTTTTCTTCAAATTTTAATTCATTCAATTTCAAAAATTGTCGTCCATATTTTAAAAATCTTTTAGAAATTTTTTCCTTGTCGCTAACAATAAACTTATTACTTGATTTTAGATTGTTTTTTTTCAGTAAAGCTAAGTTACTTAAATTTTCCCTAACTTCTAATGCCATTTCATGAGCAGGATTAATCAACCTTAGCTTATCCCCCATAATTTTACTTAAAATAGGAGTTAAATATGGAAAATGAGTGCAGCCAAGAATCAAAGAATCAACCTCAGCTTCTATTAAAAAATCAAGATAATCATGAGCAGTTTTTTCTACTTCAACTCCATCAAATTTTCCTTCTTCAACCAAATTAACAAATTTGGGACAGGCTTTAGCAAAAAGTTTAACTTCTGAATCAATTTCTAAAATTACATTCTGATAAGCATTACTTTTTACTGTACCTTCAGTGCCGATAATTGCTATTTTTTTATTTCGACTAAGCTCTACAGCTCTAACAGCAGCACTTTGAATCATTCCAAAAATCGGTACTTCAAATTTTTGTTTTACATAATCAAGAGCAGCAGAAGTTGCTGTATTACATGCTATCACAACTGCTTTAACTTTTTTTTCTTTGATTAAATAACTGATTATCTCTTCCACATATTCTCTAACTAAGTTTAAATCTTTAGGTCCATAAGGAAGATGTAATGTATCACCATAATAAATTATATTTTCTTCTGGCATTAATTTGAAAATTTCTCGAGCAACAGTTAGGCCGCCAACTCCTGAATCTAAAAGCCCAATAGCCCTGTTGGAAGCTTCCAAAAGAACCAACTCCTATCTAAAATATTAATTATCCTCAGTCAGTTTTTGATTGTACATCAAAGGCTCAGTTAAGTCAAGATGTCCAACAAGTGTTTCTACCTGTTTACCATCAAGCAAGATTCTAACTTTATCAACTTCAGCCAGAGCGGTATAGGTATTTACAATCGAATATACAGTCATGATTTCACCTGTGCTGCCTCCCCAGTGATTACTTCGAAGTTCAAGACTAAAATTTAAAGTCAAAAGTTTTCCTTCCAATTCATAATTTAATAATCTGCTGGCTGTTGGTATTGTTTTTGTTAATTCACTGTTTTCAGGGCCAGCCTTAAGCTCCTCAAATAATTGAATAAACAAATCACTTTCTTCATCTATAGTTCTTTTTTCAACTCTCAGATAATTTGCATCAGCTGAAGCAAAATAAAGTTCCACCTTATTTTGAACAAAATAATTATTATAAAGGAAAAATAAAAGGTATAATACAGCTGCAGTTAAAAGTAAAATTCTTAGTATAAGAAGTATTTTTCGCTTCTGATCACCATTCAAGCCCTTCTTTTTAGCAGCCATTTTATTTCCCTCCATTCTCTTCCAGATAATCAAGTATTCCATCTACTATTAATGAAGCAGCTTTATTTTGAAAATCTTTAGTTTCCAGCAATTTTTCTTCTCGCGGATTACTTAAAAATGCAACTTCTATTAAAGCAGAAGGCATTTTAGTATATTTGATAACATAAAAATTACTGTCTTTAATTCCTCGATCAATCAGACCTAAATTTCTACCCAGTTTATCATGTATTTTTTCAGCTAAAAAGCGATTTTGATTGCTGTTGCTCTGATTATAATATGTTTCCACCCCACCAGTACTGGAATTATTAAATGAGTTAGCATGAATACTAACAAAAATATCTGCTCCTCGTTGGTTAGCAAACTTGACTCTATTTTGTAAAGAATGGAATCTATCTGAACTTCTAGTTAAAAGAACATTCTGCTCTGCTTGATCTAAAAGTAAAGCCACCTGTTTTGCAATAGCCAAGTTTGATATCTTTTCTTCCAAACCATTGCTGCCAATAGCTCCAGGATCAAATCCTCCATGACCAGCATCAACTACAATTAAATGTCTGCCAATTCCCTGTCTTTTTTCTCCTTCTTCTTTTAAATAGTCTTTAGCAAGGGCAATCTTAATTCCGTGTCCATTTTGATAACTATCAACCTGGTGACTATAATACTCATTAAGTTCAAAAACTAATCTGGTGACTTCCTGCTCATCAAGCTGATAATTACTGCTTCTAATATCTTTAATTAAAGAAGTTTTTTCAACTGCTTCAAATTCCTCTAAATTGTTTAAAGTATTCTGGAAATCAACAACAATTCTATGGGGATAGTTGAATTTCTTTACTTCATATACTGCTTTTGCATCCATAAGTATATTAAGATACTGATAATCCTCATTGTCTTGAGTTGTAATTTCAGAAAACTTATTTTCTAAATTAACTGTATAGTGGTAAAGACCATTTTTTTCTTCTTCAACCCAATTATAGCCGGTTAGTTCCTCTAGATCAGCAACAATTCTCACTGTTTGTTCATCAAATCTTGCAGTTCTTATTTTTTTAATTAAAGTATTATCAACATCAATTTGATCAAGTATTCCTTCTCCTCTATTTACATGAAAGAGATTCATGACTAATCTTGGAGGAGATTGCAGCAGAAACAGCTCAGGGTTTAAAGCCGAAGAAGAAGTAAAAGTAAAACTTCCCTCTGCATATTGTAAATCTGAAATTTCTGAGCGTTGTCCTGGTTTAAAGGTCAACAAATTGTTCTTTTGACGCTGAAGCTGTTTAAAAATATCCCCATTAGCCATAACTACCTCAATTCTTAAAACCACTGGGTCTAAATCGTGTTGAGTGACTTTAATATCCTTAATAAGCGGATGTTCCTCAATATCCAGATTGAAATTACCAATAACAACTGATGGAATATCAATAACCATTTTCTTAGAATCCGAAAAATATTTAGTTTTAGCATTTGGTATTTCTCCAGTTGCTTCAATAGTTAAAAGATTTTCTTCATTAATTCTAATATCTTTCAACTGTGGTAAGAAACTTAAAACTAAAGAGTCCTCATGTTCATATATACCCCCATCAATTTGAAAAGGAATGGGAGTTCTGCTTTTAATAACAAGCCTTAATAAGGCTCTATCCGGTACATTTACAACTTTAAGATAGTAATTATTATTAGAAATATTGTCTGTGAACTCCTGATTAATCTCTGCCTTATCTATTTCAATAGTTATTTCAGTTCCATCTTCACTATGTAAAACTCGATAAGGAGTTATTTCGTCCATTTTAATCTGAAGCTGATTACCATCTTCCTGCCAGGACACACCATTGATAGTTGTTTCCGGCTGAAAAATATACAATTCTTCATTATCTCGCTGATATTCTAATAAATAGCCAAAAGCTTCTATTGATTTCGCCAGCGGAATATAAGCCTGATTATTTACCAGCTGTAATCCAGCCTTGGTTCTAAGAGTATCATTTCCAATTTGTATATAATGACTGTTTGCCATAATTTTTATTGTTACCGATTCTGATTTCATTTCTAATGACTTTAAAGCAGCTCTCCAGGTTAGCTCTGCATTGAGCAGCTCTGCTAGATCCCTTGCCCTGATTAAAAGCTCACCATTCCTACTAACAGTTTTTATTTCTGAAGTTATATTTTTACTATTAAAATAGATTGTATTTTGAGCAGAAGCAGTACTCATGATTAAAAACAAAAAGATAATTATTAAAAGTCCTATAATTTTTTTATTTTTAAAAACTGACAAGGGAAACCCTCCTTACATCTAAATATGGTTTAGATCACTAAATTCTAATTCAACTTTATTTAATAAACTATCTGCAGAATAATTTTCGGATTCAACGTCAGCTTCACCTAATTTTACTATTGGTAAATTTACATTAAATCTACTATAGATACCATATATACTGTCTAAAGTTATCTGACCTCCATGCATTTCAACAATTGATTTCACAAGTGATAACCCAATCCCACTACCTTCTCTTTTTTTATTGAAATTTTGATCAACCTGTCTAAATTGTTCAAATATTATATTCTGATTTTTCTTTTTAATTCCAATACCGGTATCTCTTAGAGAAATAATAATATTATCCTCTTTTTTAACAATCCTTAATAAAATCTCATCACCTGCCGCAGTAAATTTTACAGCATTAGAAATTAAATTTAAAATTACTCTTTCAATATTAAAAGGGTCACAGGCAATAATTTGAGAATCAACTTCACTTTCAAAACGAAAATTTCTATTTTTAGTTTTCAAATAATCTTTTGTACTATCAGCAACAGCTTCCACCAGCCTAATAATATCAAAATTACCTCGGTGTAACTGAAAGGTATTTACATCAATTTTTGTTATATCAATTAAATTATTAACCAGACGTAAAAGCCTAAAACCATTATTTCTAATTGAAGCTAGATATTTATTAAACTGGTTTTGATCAGCAGAAAGAGTATTTTTAAGCTTATATTCTAATAACTGCAGACTAGAAAAAATTAAATTTAATGGAGTTTTTAACTCATGTGAAATATTAGCAAAAAACTGAGTCCGCAATTCACTGTATTTAAGCTCTTCTTTTTGACTTTCAATTCTTTTTTTGGTATCAATTTTTTCTGTGATATCCTGTGCAATGGAGATGATTTCTACAATTTTATTGTTTCTATCCTTAATTAAAGCAGTATTCCATTCGCAAAAAAGCTTGCTTCCATCTTTAGCAACATTCTTATTAATATTATAACTTTCTTTCCCTTCAAAAACAGCTTCCACCAGTTCTGTAATTTCAAAATAAGAATCTTCTTCTACAATTATATTAAAGTTTTTATTTATCACTTCTTCTTTTTTCCATCCAAAAATTTCTTCAGCCTTATCATTCCAATCTATTATATTAGTTTCTCTATCAGAAACAACAAAGGCCAGGGGAGCTTTTTTGAAAATACTGCTGTATCTTTTTTTATTTCGATAAAATTTTCTTTCTTTTTCAATTTCAGCAGTAATATCTTCTGCCAAACAAAGTAAATAATCTACCTCAGATTCTGAATTATAATGAGGGATAGTATCAACCTTTACTATTTTCTGCTCATTATTAATTTCAATCTCCATTTCAACATTTTTTCGCAGTCCTTTTTGAAATATTTCTTGGTTAAATTTTTTAACAGCTGGAATTTTCTCCTGATCCAAAATAACTGAGATTGATTTATCCTCAAGTTCTGAAACATCTAAAGCACAAAAATCAGCCATTTTTTTATTGACTGAACCAAAATGAGTGGAATCTTTCAATATATATGAAATTTTATTTAAGTTATTAAAAAGAAAGTTAAAATCAGCTGAGATTTCATCCATCTTATCACTCCCAGTTTTAAAAAAAGATCAAAGTTAATTATTAATATTATTGAAAACCTGCTGCAGATTAGCTTCTATTTTATCTAAATCAACAAATTTAAATTCTTTAGATATTTCAGCCGCTTTTTCGAATATATTCGAAGAAATCTTTAATTCTAAAATTAAATTATTTGAATCAAGAGAATAATTATCAGCCTCAGACAAAACAGCTGTTAAATATTTTTTTATCTCAGCTTCACTCAGCTGTTGATCATTGATTAATTTTATTTTTAAATATTTATGGCTGAGCTGATCTTTAAAAGCGCTAGGTTTATCAAAAGCAATTACTTTCCCTCTATTAATAAATGCTACCTTATCACATAAGCGATCAGCTTCTTCAAGGTAGTGAGTGCTTAAAACAACTGTTTTTAAATTCCTTTTAAAAGCCAAAACTTTCTTTCTTATTATTTCAGCAGAAATGGGATCTAAACCACCTGTCGCCTCGTCTAATATTAAAATTTCTGGATCTGACAATAAAGCTCTACAAATCATTAATCGTTTTTTCATGCCTTTGGAAAAAGTTTTAACCTCCTTTTTAACTGAATCCTGCAGTTGAAATTCTAAAAGTAACTCTTCCACTTTCTCGCTTTCGATATTATTTATTCCAGCAAACAAGTTTAAATTATCTAATGCATTCAACCTTGAATATAGATTACTCTCTTCGAAAACAACAGCAATTTTCTCTTTAATCCAGACAGGAAGTCCTTTCTTTATTTCTTCTCCCATTATTTTAACAGATCCTGAATCAGCTTTTAAAAGTCCGGTCAAGATTCTAATTGTAGTACTCTTTCCAGCTCCATTTGGTCCTAAAAGACCAATAATTTCTCCCTTTTTGACTTCTAAATTTATTCCCCGGAGAGCTTTAAATCCAGAAAATGATTTTTTTAAGTTATTGATTTCAATTATTGTTTCATTCATCCTTATCATCTGCCTCAGCAGCTTTTTCATCATCTATAGCACTGTGATAATCCCAAAAAATCTGAAAATCATCATTAATTTTTCGTAAATATACAGTTTTTTCTGACCGCTCTTCTCGACTTCCGAAACGGTTAAACTTTATCAAATAGCTTACCTGAAGTTGATAATAACTGCCAAAATCCATCGCATATTCAAATTCTTTTTTTATCTCTGAAAAATCAATGGGTTGAGCTTCTCCAACCTTTATCTCAGTATATTCCAAATTATATTTTTCGAAATTTTGCTCTTGAAATCCTACATATTTTTCTTCTGCAAGAATTCTTTTTAATTCAGCTGCAAAATTTTCATATACCTCGGCAAAATTTTCTTCAGCATAATTACTGTAAATATATTCTGTAAAAACTTCAGAGTTTTTGAATTCTTCAGCCTGCAGTAGAGGAGCTAAAATCAAAATGAGCAATATAGTTAAAAAAATAATTTTTTTATTCAACAAGAGAATCAGCCTTTCTTATATAAATAAAGATTATTAAATAGAAAATAATTGCAAATAAAATTAGAGCTAATATCTCCACATACAAATTACTGTGCTGGCCCTGATAAACTAAAACTTTATCTAAAGCCTGATAAAGATAATAGGTTGGAAAAAACAAAGCAAGTTTTTGGGTTAAAGGAGAAACATCTGCTACTAAAGCTGGAAAAATAATTGGAAAATAAATAACTGTTGAAATCGATCTGGCAGATGATTGGCTTTTAGTAAAAAGACTAATAATTAAACCTAGACCACTAAAAACAAAAGAAGCAGTACTAACAATCAATAGAGATAAAAGTAATCTTTTTATCCCAATACCCAGAACTCCATTCAATGATCCCATTAAAACTGAGGTAATTATAGTTAAAATCCAGGCGAAAAATGTTTTCGCTATAATTATTTGATAAATGTTGACTTTGGTTACTAAAAGAGCTGCAAGTGTTTTATTATCTTTTTCTTCAGATAAAGAAGCGGATATCAACATTAAACCGATCATTGTAATTGTAACGGTTAACCAAACTGGTAAAATAGAGCTGCTGACCTTAAAATCTGCAGCAGGCTGAAAATTAAAATCAGGTCCCTGATCAAGTTCATGATAGTCCGCTAATAAATCAGCTATGTTTTCCCTTAATATAAAAAAGTTGACAGTATCTCTGCTGTCTAAAAAAATTTGGTAACTATCCTCTAATTGTTCTGCTTCCGCATCATAATAGATTGCAGCATCAATGCTGCCGGCTGCAGTTGCTGATTTTCCAGCTTCAATTTCTTTAAATTCTTGAATAGAAAAATTACGAAAATTTTGTTCGATAAAATTCACCAGCTGATCTGTCTCCCGGCCGCTAATTCCCAATTCAAAATTTCTAACAAGCTGTTCTGAACTGACTAAAGAAAACATCAGAGAAGCAAAAAGCGGCAGTAAAATTATCATTATCGCTGTTCTATTTTTAAGCGATTCTTTTAAATCTTTTTTGATTAATAAGAATATAATCTTCAAACCCTCTTTAACATTAGACATTATTACTCTCCCTCAATCAATCTAATTATTTAATCCTATGGCAAAGAAGGGAGAAATTATTTAATTTCTCCCTAGTTTTTGCTTATGGAGCCATTCTATCAAAAAAGTAAACAAGAGCCCAAACTATTACAATAATTCCTACTAATTCTGCCATAAAAATTCCTCCTTTCAGCTGCATAGATAAAATTTGGAAATTTAATTCTATATATATTATTTATTCTCCAAAAAAAACTATTATCCTCTTTATTATCAGGCTTACCTAGAATTTAGTTAACTATTTTACTAAAATTTTTAGCTTTAGCTTTTTTTATATGTTATAATATTAGCCGGAGGATGATCAAGCAGTGAAAAAAATACTTAAAATTTTCTTCATCTTTTTTAAAATTGGATCCTTTACCTTTGGCGGTGGTTATGCAATGCTGCCAATTATAAAAAGAGAGCTGGTTGATAATTTAGGCTGGATCAAAGAAAAAGATATATATAATTATTACGCAATAGGTCAAAGCACTCCAGGAATCATCGCTGTTAATACTGCTACGATGACCGGTTACAGCCTGCAGGGAATTAAAGGTGCTCTGGCAGCAACTGCCGGCTTTATTCTTCCCTCTCTTATTATTATAACCCTTATTGCTTCATTTTTTAAGCGTTTTCAGGAAATTAATTTATTTCAACATGCTTTTGCAGCTGTTCAAATTACTGTAGTTGCCTTAATTCTTGATATTGTTATCAAAATGTGGCAGAAATCTGACAAAAGTAAAGTGAGTCTATTTTTATTTTTACTGTCCTTTTTACTGCTCGTAGTTTTCAATATTTCACCGGTCTTTGTTGTTTTAGGAGCTGCAGGATCTGGTATTTTAATTCAGTATTTAAGAGGTAATCTGCAGACTGCTTATCAAAATTATAAAGAAGAAACTAAAGATAGTGATCAATTATGATCTACTTAACCTTATTTTTTGAATTTTTTAAAGTTGGTCTATTTGCCCTTGGGGGTGGTTTAGCTGCTCTCCCCTTTCTGCAGGACCTAATAATTAAATATGGTTGGATGACTGCTGAAGAATTACTGAATATGATTGCAATTTCAGAATCTACCCCAGGTGCAATCGGAATTAATACTGCCACTTTTATCGGCTATAATACTACTGGTATTGCTGGCGGTATTACTGCTACACTTGGGCTGGCTGCTCCTTCTATTATTATAATCATTATAATTGCTCATTATTTTCAAAAGTTTAATGAACATCCTCTTGTGGAATCAGCTTTTAGCGGTATTAGACCAGCTGTTGCTGGTTTAATTGCTTCAGCAGCTTTCGAATTAGCTCAAGGAGGAATTTTTGAATTAAATAAGCTGCAGCTTAATCAAAATTTTAAGGACTTTTTTGATTATAAATCTTTATTATTATTGGTTTTTATTTTTATTGCAATTAGAAAGTTTAAACAACACCCAATAGTTTATATAGTTTTTGCAGCTGTAATAGGGATTATTTTTAAATTTTAAGTTTAAGGTTGGCTAAAAACTTCCTTCAGAAAGAGAATCTGTGATATTAAATAATAAAATAATAGAGTATACTTCTGCTTATTATATGAATGACAAATTTAAATTTAAATTTGATTTAGAATAATTTACATTTAGGACAAATATGGGGGGGATCTATAAAATGAGAATTATTGTAGAAAAGGATTATCAGGCGATGAGCAAGAAAGCTGCTCTAATGGTAGCAAGTCAAATAACATTAAGGCCAAACAGCAACCTGGGTTTGGCTACGGGAGGAACTCCACTGGCAATGTATGATAAATTAATTGAAATGTATAAAAAAGATGAAATTGATTTTAGTGAGGTTCAAAGCTTTAATCTTGATGAATATTGTGGTTTAAAAGATGATCATCCAAATAGTTATCATTATTATATGTATAACAATTTTTTTAATGAAATTAATATAAAAAAAGAAAATGTTCATATTCCTAATGGTAGAGCTGAAGATTTCGAACAGGAGTGTAGAAATTATGAAAGATCAATTAAAAAAGTAAGAGGTATTGATCTCCAAATCCTGGGAATTGGCTCTAATGGACATATAGGTTTTAATGAACCAGCTGAAAGTTTAAATGTGGCAACAGAAGTTGTAAATTTAACTGATGAAACAATTGAAGCCAACAGCAGATATTTTGACAGCATAGATGAGGTGCCTAAAAAAGCTATATCAATGGGAATGGCCACTATTTTAAAAGCTGATAGAATAATTTTATTGGCCAGCGGTGAAAATAAAGCAGAAGCTATCCAAAAAACTGTAAGTGGTAAAATCTCAACTGAGATTCCAGCTTCACTGCTCCAAACTCACCCTGAAATAACAATATTACTTGATCAAGAGGCTGCTTCCTTAATAAGCCAAGATGAGCTATCAGCTGATTGTCACTTCGAAATTTGTGACTAAAAACTCTGGAAATGATTCAATAAAATCAAGATATTTATCCATCTTACTCTGCAGATAATTATAATCATTACCTACTGCGGCCACACCAAGAACTGCAGTCTGGATATAATCTTGAGCATCTACTTCAGCTGCAGAAAATTCAAATTTATTTTTGCTTTTCTGCAGCAAACTTTTTATAATCTTCCTTTTATCTTTCAAAGTTGAAGCTCCAGGTAAATATAATTTAAATTCACAGCTGGCAATTAACATCTTGAACTCTCCTTACTTTAATTATCTTTATTATTTGCTTGATTTTCAGATGCTGGAAAATGCTGAATTTCATCTGACTTATTATTAATAGCAGAATTTTTATGAGCAAAATGAACAGTCTGAGTTGGAAAAGCAAAACTAAGACCTAATTCTTCTATTCTTGCTTTCAATTTAAAATTAATCTGCTGCTGAATTCCCATATATACCTTAAAATCACTATCCTTAACATAATAAACCACCTGGAAAAGTAAACTCGAAGCAGCAAATTCTGCAAAATGAGCACGATCAAATTCTGTTTTGTCTGTCGATTTAATTATCTCTTCCACAATCTCTGGAACCATTTTTAATTTTTCTAGTGGAGTATCATAAGTTAAACCAAAACTAAAATTAATCCGCCTCTGCTTCATTCTTTTGTAGTTGTTTATGCGTGAGTTAACGAGATCTGTATTGGAAATAATAAGCTGCTCACCACTTAAACTTCTAATTCTAGTGGTTTTAACCCCAATATGCTCAATCGTTCCTCGATTTTCGCCTGTAATAATAAAATCACCAATATCAAAGGGCTTATCAAAAAATATTGTAAAATAATTAAAAAGATCTGTTAAAACATTTTGAGCAGCAAAGGCAATAACAACACCACCAATTCCTAGCCCAGTAACCAGGCCTGTAATTTGAATGTTTAGGTTATCTAAAACAAATAAAAATGCAATAATCCAGACAACTATCCTAATCATAAATAAAGAAATATTTAAAACCTTCTGCTGTTCCTCACTCCGCTGTTTTTTGGACCAGTATTTTTTGAGACTGTAAGTTAGAATATCAAGAGCAGCTAAAACTACAAAAATTACAGTTAGAATCATCAAGATTAAGTTGACAAAATTATCTATCTGACTACTTACTTTAAGCTCTTTAAAAGCCAAATAAAAGGCAAATAAATACAAAAGAAAATAAATTCTCTTTTGTATTATATTTTTCAGCAAAACCGAAAATGAATGTGAAAATTTATTAATAAAAATATCCATCCGCTTTAACAAAAACTTATCAAAAAGTTTGATAATTATAACTACTGTCATAATAAATAACAGTGCTAAGAGATAATTCTCAATACTATTATTTAAAAGCATTGTACCAAGACCAAGTTCCTGCATAATTCTACCCCCTACAAATTTTACATTTTTATTTTTATCTAGTATTTTCTTAAGATCTTTTTTTCCTGGACATAAGACTCCTCTCATTTCTTCTACCTTATACTTATATATATTAAAGGTTTTAAAGAAATTTCCTTCTTTTATGTAAATAATCAAAAAAAGAACCCTGATTACAGGTTCTTTGTTTAAAAAATTTATTATATTGTGGATATTGATGGTGGAGGTGGTGGGAGTCGAACCCACGTACTGAATGGCTCACCCAGTAGTTTCTACGAGTGTAGTTCAGCTTTTGGTCTCACAGTAAGCACTCCGCTGAACTGGATTACTTACTGCCAGCCTGTTAAATGTCCCTTCTTCCTACAGACATCAGAAGAAGGTTAGTCTGCTTTTTATGACACCTGAAACGACTCCACAGACAGGACCCGCTCAGGCGTTAACTGCCTACGCGGCAGCTAAAGCGTAATTATTATCGTTTGCAGATAATTTTATATTTCCCAGTGTTTAACGAGTGAAAGGAACTCCTCGACCCGCTTCTAAAAGATTCACCATCCAGGCGAAGCCAGAACACCCCCTGAATAACTTTCCTTTTCAGCATAATTATTATACCCTAAAGGTCAGGAAATGTCAAATTACTTTTAATAATCTCCTTTTTGACTGCGTCTAAATGCTTTTTCCATTTCTCTTTTTGCAGTTTTCTTAGCTATATCTCTTCTTTTGTCATGCTGTTGTTTACCTTTAGCAACAGCTAATTCAACTTTGCAGATATTTTTCTTTAAATAAAGAGTCAAAGGAACCAATGTATAACCTTTTTGAGTTGTATAACCAATTAATTTCCTAATCTCATTCTTATGCAGTAAAAGCTTTCTTTTTCTTTCCGGCTCATGATTATAGCGGTTACCCTCTTTATAAGGACTTATATGCATATTATGCAGATAAACTTCTCCTTTTTCTACTAGAGCAAAGCTATCCTTTAAATTAACTCGATGGTTTCTAATAGATTTGATTTCTGTTCCCTTAAGTTTAATTCCAGCTTCATAAGTCTCTTCTATATAAAAATCATGTCTGGCTTTCTTATTTTTTGCAATAATTTCTATATCATTATCTTTAGCCATGACTATCACATCCTTAATCTCTTTTCCTAGTATTTCTGCTAATCAATTTTTTCTATTAGTTCAAAATCGAGTTCTCGCTTATCTCGATTAACCTTAGTTACTTTAATTCTAACTTCATCACCAATCCTATAAATCTTTTTTGTTCGCTCTCCAATTAAATGATATTTTTCTTCATCATAATGGTAGTAGTCATCACGAAGATTTTTAATGTGAACCAAACCCTCTACAGTATTTTCTAATTCAATGAACATTCCAAAGCCTGTAATTCCACTAATAATACCGTCAAATTCTTCTCCAATCTTATCCTCCATAAACTCAATCTTCTTCAGGTCAACTGAGTCTCTCTCTGCGTCCATTGCTCTTCTCTCCTGAAGTGAGCAGTGATCAGCTATTTTGGGTAGTTCTATATCCAATTCATCCTGACGCTTCTGACTTAAATAACCTTCGGTTATAGTTTCCTTAATTATTCGATGAGCGGTCAGATCAGGATAACGTCTAATTGGAGAGGTAAAATGACTGTAATGAGTAATTCCCAGACTGAAGTGACCCACATTTTTTTCAGAATAAACTGCTTTTTTAAGTGAACGCAGCATCACAGTTTCGATTATTTTCTCTTCTTTTGTTCCCCTTACAGCTTCTAAAATTTCCTGTAAAGCACGGGGGTGAACTCCATTTTTAACTCCTTTAAGTCTGTAACCAAAGTTATGGATAAATTCATTAAACTGCTGCATTCTATCTAAATCAGGTTCCTCATGAACTCGATAAATAAAAGGCATTTCTCGCCATGACATTTCAGCTGCCACAATTCTATTGGCAGCAATCATAAATTCCTCAATTAGCTGTTCTGCCTCTCCGTGGCTTCTTTTCTTTAAATTAATCGGGTGCCCATCTTCATCAAGCTCTACTTTAACCTCAGGAAAATTAAAATCCATACTTCCTTCTGCAAAACGATTTTTGCGCAGTCTTCTGCGAAGTTCATTCATCATTTCAAGTTCTTCTATAAAATCACTGTATTCTTCTTTTTTAGCCTGTTCTTTATTATCCAGAATATCCTGAACTTCACCATATGTCATCCGATGATTGGAATTAATAACTGATTTTGTAATATCGTGGTCTATAATCTCAATTCCATTTTTTCCATGAAATCTGTAGTCTATAAATACAGTCATTGTAAGTCGATCAACCTGTGGATTCAAACTGCAGATACCATTCGACAATTTTTCGGGCAGCATTGGAATTACTCGATCAACTAAATAAATACTAGTTGCACGGGAATAGGCTTCATTATCCAATGGACTATTATCAGTTACATAATGACTAACATCAGCAATATGAACTCCCAATCTATAAACATCACTACCCTGCTTTTCTATAGAAACAGCATCATCAAAATCTTTAGCATCTGGCCCATCAATAGTTACCAGCTTCAAATCTCTTAAATCCACTCGCCCATCATCTTTTTTAACTGTTTTTTCATTGACCTGATCAGGAATATTTTCAATCTGTTTTAAAACCTTATCCGGAAATTCTCCAGGCAAGTCTAATTGACGAATTATTGCCTCAATATCAACACCAGCATCATCTTTATTACCCAAAATTTCTATTATTTCACCTTCTGGATTTCTGTTTTTTTCAGGCCAGCGGGTTATTTTGGCAACAACTTTCTGTCCATTTTGAGCTTGATTTAAAGCCTCAGGTGGAATGAAAATATCATTACAAATTCTTTTATTATCTGGTATTAAAAAACCATAATTTTTATATTTCTCTAAATTACCGACTACTTCTTTATTTACTCTCTCAATTATTTCTGCAACTTCTCCCGCCTGACTTTTACCTCTATCAGAACGAATGGGACGTACAAACACCTTATCATTATGCATGGCACCATTCATATTGGCTGAAGAAATATAAATATCATCTTTCTCTGGATTATCCGGAATTAAAAATGCATTCCCAGAAGCTATTTTTTCAACTCGTCCACCAATTAAATTGAATTTTTCAGGAACTCCATATAAACCCTGAGAATTTTTAAAAATATGACCAGATTTAATTAAATCATCCAGCAGATCAGAAAACATCTGCTGTTGCTCTTTGGCTATCTCAAACTTCTGGAAAATTCCTTCTTTACTTAGCGGACGGTGAACATCTTCTCTCAATCTTTTTAACAATTCACTTCTTGCACTCATTAATAATCATCCCCAATCTTTTTGGTGATTCTGAGCTTAATTTTATCATAATTGGCAGCTATTTGTATTTAATTAAAATTTAAAAATATTATTTAAAGGCCTAATTCATCAGATATACCTTTCATTGCTGATAAAGAAAGATCAACAAATTCTTTTAATTCTAAGTCCATTTCTTTACAGGAAGCAATTACATCTCTGTCTGCACCTTTAGCAAAAGAACTATCTCCATAGCGGTTTAAAACAAATTCTGTATCCAATGATCCCAATTTTTTATCAGGATGAATTAAAGCTGAAGCAACTATTAAACCAGTTAATGGATCTGCTGCATATAAAGCTTTAGCCATTAAAGTCTTTCTAGGCAGCTCGTGCATTCCATTGTGTGCTCTAACCGCATCAACTATTTTAGCTTCCATTCCCATTTTGGACAGCATATCTGCTCCAATTTGGCTGTGCTTTTCCGGCTGATCAGCAGTATCTTCATAATCAATATCATGGAGCAGACCAGCTAAACGCCACTTATGTTCATCTTTATCAAAATAATTTGCTAACTCGGCCATTACTGCTTCAACTGCCAGACAGTGTTTACGTAAATTCTTCTGTTTAATATTTTCCTCCATAAGTTCCAGTGCTTCATTTCTCTGCATAGTGATTCCTCCTTCAGATAATATACTTAATGATATTGAAATATAAAATCCACTTTAAACTTCCATAAACTTTGCTTTTGCCTTAGCTTTTAAATTACCAGCTTCATCATAAATTTCTGCTTCTGTATAATGAACATTGGCAATTGAACTTTTCTTAGTCCCTTTATATTCGCCAATAATCTTTAGCTTTTTCCCAATTTCTACTGCAGTTCTAAATCTAATATTAAGTTCTGCGGTAAAAGCTTTAATATCTTTAAAACCAATTACATGAGCCATCGCTTCATCTAATAAAGTTGCAATTAGCCCCCCGTGCATTATACCATCATATCCCTGGTGGTTTTCACCTGGAGTGAATTCACCCCTAACTTTATCTGACTCAAATTCCTCAAATTTAAGTCCCAAAGATATTGGGTTTTCTTGACCACAGGCAAAACACATTTTGTCATCTGCTTCAGTCACTCTATCACATCCTTCTAGAAGAAAACCCTCCAAGTAGTATAAACTACAAGGAGGGTAATTAATCCTTTACTACTATATATAATTTTACATGAATAACGGAGCAAATACAAGTGAAACAATAGTCATCAATTTGATTAAAATATTTAAGGATGGACCAGATGTATCCTTAAATGGATCTCCTACTGTATCACCAACAACTGAAGCAGCATGAGTATCTGTACCCTTACCGCCAAAAGCCCCTGATTCAATATATTTTTTAGCATTATCCCAGGCTCCACCTGCATTAGCCATCATAATAGCTAAGAGCACACCTGAAGAAAGGGCTCCACCTAAAAGACCACCAAGTGCCTGTACATCCCAGAGTCCTACAACTACTGGTACAATTACAGCTAAAAGTCCTGGTAAAATCATTTCTTTTAAAGCAGCTGTTGTTGAAATATCAACACATTTTCTGTGATCAGGTTTCTGAGTTCCCTCCATAATACCTGGCATTTCTTTAAACTGTCTTCGAACTTCTTCGATCATTTCTCCTGCGGCCTTACCTACAGCCTCCATTGTAATCGCGGAGAATAGGAAAGGAAGCATAGCTCCCAGGAAGAGTCCAATAATAACCTGAGGATTTGTTAGAGAAATAGACTCTAAACCAACTGCTTGTGAGAAAGCTGCAAATAATGATAAAGCTGTTAAAGCAGCTGAACCAATTGCAAAACCTTTACCCATCGCAGCTGTTGTATTACCAACAGAGTCTAATTTATCTGTAATATCTCTTACTGAAGAATCAAGCTCTGCCATCTCGGCAATACCTCCAGCATTATCAGCGATAGGACCATATGCATCTACTGATAAAGTAATACCTGTAGTAGAAAGCATTCCTACCGCAGCCATTGCAATACCATAAAGTCCGGCAAAATTATAAGACAGATAAATTGCTGCAGTAATAACTAAAATCGGCAGGGCTGTACTTCTCATACCAACAGATAAACCACTAATTATGTTAGTTGCTGTACCAGTCTGTGACTGACGAGCTATATGTTTTACAGGGCCATAATGTTCAGAAGTATAGTACTCAGTAATTCTACCAATTAAAGTTCCTGCGATTAAACCGGCTATAATTGCTATAAATATTCCAATTTCTCCAGTCAGTGAAGTTACCAGAAAATAAGCACCAACAATTGTGATTCCAGCAGCACTTAAAGTTCCTCTTTCTAAAGCCTTAGCAGGGTTTCCACCCTCTTTAGCTTTAACAAAACGAGTACCAATTATAGAAGCAATAATTCCTAAAGCAGCAATTAACATCGGCAGTAAAACATGATCCACACTTAAAGCAACTCCTAAAGTCATAGCAGCTACAATTGAACCAACATATGATTCAAATAAATCGGCTCCCATTCCTGCAACATCACCAACATTATCACCAACATTATCAGCAATAACAGCAGGATTACGCGGATCATCTTCCGGGATCCCAGCTTCTACCTTACCAACTAAATCAGCACCAACATCAGCAGCTTTAGTATAAATACCACCACCAACACGAGCAAATAAAGCAATAGAACTGGCTCCAAAAGCAAAACCTCTAATAAATTCTACATTGTGAGAAAAGAACATATATAAAATTCCAAGACCTAAAGTTCCTAAACCTACAACAGACATTCCCATTACAGTACCACCAGAGAATGCAACTTTTAAAGCAGCATTTAATCCTGTTTTAGCTGCCTGAGTTGTTCTTGCATTTGATTGTGTTGCAATCTGCATTCCGATAAATCCAGCTAAAGCAGAGAAAAATGCACCCAAAACAAATGAAGCTGCATACTGCCAACCTAGACTCGGTACAAGGGCCATAATCACAGCCACTACTGCTACAAACACACTTAACATTTTGTATTCGCGGCCTAAGAAAGCCATAGCTCCCTCATTGATTGCATCTGATAACTCTGCCATTCTATCTGTTCCCATACTTTCTTTTTTAACTTTTCCAGCAAGTATAAAAGCAAAAATTAATGCAATTATTCCTGCTAGCGGTGTATAAAAATTCATGCACCAACCTCCTTATTAATTAATATTTTTAATTTCTTATAAATACTGACATTTGTCAGCACCTTTATTTTAGCTTATTTTATAAAAATTGATAAAAATCCCCTATGATACTAGATGAAACACTTTTATTAAATGATTCTTTAATTAATTATTACTTAAATATGAAGTTTAAAATATAGCTAAGATTAAAGAATTGATCATAAATAAAATTGCAGCAACAGTTGTTGCTTTACTGATTTTATCTTCCATCTTTTTCCCCGACTTACCAAAAAAAGTTGTAGCACCACCATCAATGGCTCCTGATAAACCAGCACTTTTACCTGACTGCAGTAAAATACCTACAATTACTCCAATCGCTATAATAAAATGTAAAATCTTTAGTACAAACATTTTAATCTCACCTCCAAATAGTTAAGTAAAATATTGCTAAATATACATAATTCAACACAACATTAATTTTAACACATAAAGTTCAAAAATACAATATTATATAGCAAAAATCAGAATCAAAAGTTTTACCCTGCTTACAAATTTAATAAATCAGAAATTATATTTTTTTAGATGCTTCATTTCTATTTATTTTGTAAATTTCTGCAATAATTATTTCTTTTAAAAGAGGCCGGGTAGAGATATCTCTACCCGGCCTCTTTTATCTTTCATTTATAATTTTATTTTACTTGATGCTAAAAAATGCTTCTTTACCTGCATACTGAGCTGCATCACCTAAGCTCTCTTCAATTCTCAGCAGCTGATTATACTTAGCAACACGCTCGGAACGAGCCGGTGCACCAGTTTTAATCTGACCAGTATTCATTGCTACAACAAGATCAGAAATTGTTACGTCTTCTGTTTCACCGGAACGGTGAGATACAACAGAAGTAAATCCTGCTCTTGTAGCCATATTAATAGTATCTAAAGTCTCAGTTAAGGAACCAATCTGATTAACCTTAATTAAGATAGAATTACTGCTTTTCTCTTCAATACCTCTGCTTAATCTCTCTACATTTGTAACATAAAGGTCATCTCCAACAATCTGTAGACGGTCACCAAGTCTTTCAGTCATCTCAGCAAAGCCTTTCCAGTCATCTTCAGCAAGACCATCTTCTATTGAAATAATTGGATATTTATCAATTAATTCTGCGTAAAAGTCAATCATTTCTTCAGAAGTTTTTTCTACACCTTCACCTGCAAGTACATATTTACCATCTTTATAAAACTCTGTTGCAGCAGGGTCAAGTGCAATATAAAAGTCTTCTCCAGCTTCATAACCAGCTTTTTCAATCGCTTCAACAATTACCTGTAGAGCTTCTTCGTTGGATCCTAAATCAGGTGCAAAACCACCTTCATCACCAACACCAGTACCTAAACCTTTTCCCTGGAGTACTTTTTTCAGGTTGTGATATACTTCAGAACCCATCTGCAGTGCTTCACGGAAGCTAACTGCACCAACAGGCATAATCATAAACTCCTGTAAATCTACATTGTTATCAGCATGCTCTCCACCATTTAAAATGTTCATCATTGGAACAGGTAGAGTTTTAGCATTCATTCCACCAATGTAATTATAAAGCTGAGTTCCAGTAGCATTTGCTGCTGCTTTAGCAGCTGCCATTGATACACCCAGGATTGCATTAGCACCTAATTTACCTTTATTATTTGTTCCATCAAGCTCACGCATCAGATTATCAATTTCAATCTGTTCTCTAACATCTAAGCCAACAATTTCAGGTGCAATTATTTCATTTACATTTTCTACAGCTTTAAGTACACCTTTACCCAGATAGCGGTCACCACCATCTCTTAACTCAACTGCTTCGTACTGACCAGTGGAAGCTCCAGATGGAACAGCTGCTCTTCCATAAGTACCGTCTTCAAGAATCACTTCCACCTCTACAGTTGGATTACCGCGTGAATCTAAAATTTCTCTTGCATAAACATCTACAATTGTTGTGTTTAACATTATTAATTAACCTCCTTATAATTTTACAGTAAATCTTTTTTTAGTTATATTTCAGCAGAAACAGTAAAAACTGCTTCTGCTTATTAATATATTCAGTTTCTGATTTATATTAAATTTTAAATAAGCTGACTGACACAATATTACCTGTTATCTATAATTAGTGAGTCTCCTGTCATTTTATCTGGCTTTTCAATTCCCAAAATTTCTAACATTGTTGGTGCTAAATCAGCTAATTTACCAGAAGCTATACCTTTATCTTTTGGACCACCTACATAATAGAGGGGAACAATGTTAGCAGTATGAGCTGTAAATGGAGATCCATCTTCTTCTTTCATTTTTTCTCCATTACCATGGTCAGCTGTGATTAAGGCCTGTCCACCTTTATCTAAAATAGCAGGGACTATCTTAGATAGACATTCATCAACAGTTTCCACAGCCTTTATAGCTGCATCCATAAAGCCAGTATGACCAACCATATCGATATTAGCATAATTTAGAATAATCACATCATATTCTTCAGCCTCAATTTTTTCTAGGAGCTTATCTGTTACCTCATAAGCACTCATCTCCGGCTGCATCTCATAAGTTGCAACCTGTGGTGAAGGAATTAAAATTCGATCTTCACCTTGATTAGGCTCTTCAACTCCTCCATTAAAGAAGAAAGTTACATGGGCATATTTTTCAGTTTCAGCTATTCGAAGCTGTTTTAAACCTTCACGGCTTAAAACTTCACCAAGTCCATCTTCAATTTCTACCGGCTCAAAGGCAACAGGTAGATCAAATTCTTCATCATACTCTGTCATAGTAACATAGTATAAATCTTTTGGATGTTCTGGTTCACGCTCAAAGGCATCAAAGCCGTCAATAGTTAAAGCCTGAGTAATCTGACGAGCTCTATCAGCTCTGAAATTAAAGAAAATCACAGAATCATGATCATTCATTGGTCCTACAGGTTCACCATCTTCTGTAATAACTGTTGGAACCACAAATTCATCTTCTACATCTTCTGCATACGAAGCTTCTACAGCTTCTACAGCATCTTCAGCCTTATTACCCTCACCTAAAACTAACATATCATAGGCTTTTTTGGTTCTTTCCCAGCGGTTATCGCGGTCCATTGTATAATAACGTCCGCTGACAGTAGCAATTTTGCCGGTTCCAACTTTATCCAATTCTTCCTGGAGTTCTTTTAGGTAACCCGTTCCACTGGAAGGTGGCGTATCTCTTCCATCTAAGATAGGATGGATATAGACCTTCTCTAAATCAGCCCGGTCAGCCATTTCAATTAAACCAAAGAGATGTTTGATGTGGCTGTGTACACCACCATCAGATAAAAGCCCAATTAAATGCAGAGCACCATCATTATCTTTAGCATGGTCTACTGCTTTTTTTAGAGCTTCATTTTCCAGTAAGTGTTTTTCTTCCACAGCTTTATTTATCCTTGTAAAATCTTGATAAACTATGCGGCCGGCACCAATATTTAAGTGGCCAACCTCAGAGTTACCCATCTGTCCTTCAGGCAGTCCAACAGCCTCCCCGGAAGGTTTTAAGATTGAATGGGGATACTCTTTATTTAATTTATCTAAGAAAGGAGTATCTGCCTGATAGACAGCATTCCCTTCTGCATTTTCATTTATACCCAGCCCATCTGCAATAATTAGGGCCAGTGGTTTCGGTCTTGCCATAATAATCCTCCTTATAATCTAACTTATTTACTTATAGATTTCGGCAGTTTTTAAAATAATTTCAGAGAAGGAATCTGCTTCTAAGCTGGCACCACCAACTAAAGCACCATCTATCTCTGACTGTGCCATAATTTCTTCTACATTATGTGGTTTTACACTACCACCATATTGAATTCTAATCTTATCAGCAGCCTTAGGAAATTCTTTTCTAATGTTATTTCTAATAATTCCAATTACACGATTAGCTTCCTCGGCAGAAGCGGTCTCTCCTGTACCAATTGCCCAGATTGGTTCATAAGCAATTACTACATCTTCAACCTCTTCTTCACTTAATCCTGCTAAAGCAGAATCAACCTGGAAGTTAACTTTTGCCTCTATTTGATCAGCTTTTCTTTCTTCTAAAGTTTCTCCAACACAGACAATTGGCTTCACACCATGTGACAGTGCAGATAAAACCTTTTTATTTACTTCATAATCGCTTTCACCAAAAATTTCTCTTCTTTCGGAGTGGCCAACAATAGTATATTCGATATTGCTGTCAGCCAACATCTTAGCAGAAATTTCTCCAGTATAAGCACCTGCATCTTTCCAGTAAATATTTTCAGCACCTGTAACAAGATCACTACCCTCAGCAGCCTTTTTAACTGTTGTTAAACAGAGAGCAGTAGGACAGATACCCATTTCTACATTATCTACAGCTTTAACTTTATCTTTCAAAGCAGTAATCATAGCTTCAGCTTCTTCAACATTTTTATTCATTTTCCAATTTCCACAAATAAATGGTTTACGCATTTTAATATTCCCCCTCAAATTTTGCTTAAAAAGCAATTATCTTGATTCGACTACATTTACTCAACATCGTCTAATGCAGCAACACCCGGAAGTTCTTTACCTTCAAAGAACATCAGGGAAGCTCCACCACCAGTAGAAATATGGCTCATCTTATCAGCTACTCCAGCCTGATTAATAGCAGCAGCAGAATCTCCACCACCAATTACAGAGTGGGCATCTGATTCGGCTAAGGCCTTTGCTAATTCAACAGTACCGTGGGCAAATTTCTCCATCTCAAATACTCCTAATGGTCCATTCCAGATAACTGTTTTAGCATTTTTAATAATTTCTTTATAATTTTCCAAGCTCTGAGGGCCACCACAATCAAGAACCTGCCAGCCCGCAGGAATTTCATCTGCAGCTACAGTTTGAGTATTTGCATCATTGGAGAAATCATCAGCAATTACCACATCAATTGGGAGTACAATCTCTACACCCTTTTCTTCAGCTTCAGCCATTAATTCTTTAGCTAGCTCAACTTTGTCCGCTTCTACCAAAGAATCTCCAACTTCATAACCCTTAGCAAGTAAGAATGTATTTGCAATTCCACCGGCAACAATTAACTTATCTACTTTATTGATTAAATTTTTGATTACATCTATTTTATCAGAAACCTTAGCTCCACCCATAATTGCCACAAAGGGACTTTCAGGATTTTCCATTACTTCACCTAAGGCATTTAACTCTCTCTGCATTAAAAAGCCTGCAGCAGCTGGTAAGTATTCGGTAACTCCAACTGTTGTTGCATGGGCTCTATGAGCAGCACCAAAAGCATCATTTACATATAAATCAGCAAGTGAAGCTAATTCTTTTGCAAATTCTGGATCATTTGCCTTTTCACCAGCGTGGAAGCGGCTGTTTTCTAAGACTAAAACCTCTCCATTTTCTAAATTATCAGCAGCTTTTTTAACTTCTTCACCGATGCAGTCATCAGCCTTTTTAACTTCTTTGTTTAATAAATTAGCCAGTGCTTTAGCTACTGGGTCCATTCTTAAATCATCTTTAGGCTCTCCACCCGGACGGCCTAAGTGAGAAATAAGTAATACTTTTGCCTCTTCTTTTATTAGATACTCGATTGTTGGTAAAGCAGCTTTAATTCTGGTTTTATCTCCAACAACTCCATCTTTTAGAGGAACATTAAAGTCAACTCTGACTAAGACTTTCTTGCCTTTAAAATCCATATCTTTCAGTGTCTTTTTCATTTTTTATACCTCCATTATTAATTAGCAGTTACTAATTTGATCTGACAAGTATTAAAAACATTACTAAAAATTAAGCAAAAAAATTTGTTGAGATTAAAATTTCAGGGGCAGGCCTAAGCCCGTCCCTGAAATTAATTTATCTATTAATTACAGCTTTAATGTTAAGTCTACAACTCTATTTGTGTAACTTAACTCATTATCATACCAGGAGATAACTTTAACCATATTGCCATTAACTACCATAGTAGATTGAGCGTCAATTTTAGAAGATTCGAACTGTCCCATGATATCTCTGGAAACTAATTCTTCTTCAGTGTAACCTAAGATACCCTTCATTTCGCCTTCTGCTTTCTTTTTAAACATTGCATTTACTTCTTCAACAGTTACATCCTGTTCTAAAGTAAATACTCCGTCAACACAGGAACCATCAGGTACAGGAACTCTCATGGCCATACCATCAATTTTACCCTCTAATTCAGGCAGTACTTTTGTTGTTGCAATAGCAGCACCTGTAGTTGTAGGGATGATGTTTTCAGCAGCTGTTCTACCTCTTCTAATTTTACTAGCTGGCATATCTAAGATAGCCTGACTTGTTGTATAACCGTGAATTGTTGTGATTAGACCTTTTTCAATTCCAAACTCATCATTTAATGCTTTAGCTAAAGGCGCTAGACAGTTTGTTGTACAAGAGGCATTGGAAACGATTAAATCATCATCAGAAAGATCATCGTCATTAACGCCAAGCACAATAGTATTGTCAATTTTGTCTTTAGCAGGAACTGTTAAAATAACTTTTTTCGCACCAGCTTCGATATGATTCATTAACTGATCTTTTTTACGGAATACACCAGTTGATTCAATTACAACATCAATATCGTTTTCAGCCCAGGGAAGCTCTGCAGGATCTTTAACAGCGGTAACCTTAATTTTCTTACCATTAACTACTAAATCACCATCTTTAACTTCTACAGTACCATCAAAACGACCGTGTACAGAATCATACTTAAGTAAGTAAGCTAAGTTTTCAACATTCACTAAATCATTAATTGCTACAATTTCAATTTTATCAGTGTTTCTACCTTCCACTAATCTTAAGTATCCTCTACCAATACGTCCAAATCCATTAATTGCTACTCTTTTTGTCATTATTTTATTCCTCCTTATAATATGATGAATCACTTACAAATTAATTTACTAAACAAAGATTTTAAAAAAGTTTTGAAAGTTTAAGCACTAACTTGCTGAATGCTGATTTCAATCTACCAGCCTATCTTCGGCCTCACCCCCCTTAAGAGAGATAATTTTTCGGGCTGTAATTTCATCAGTGATTAAAATATCCTGATATTTAGAAGAAACTGCAGAAATAATAGCTTCTGCTTTATTTTCTCCTCCTGCAATAACAATTACTTTATTAATTGATTCCAGATCATCTAAATTTAAGCCAACACTTGTTGTAGAGTAGATAATTTCACCTTTTGAGTTGAAATAAAAGCCAAAAGCTTCTCCAACCGCACCAGCCTGAAGAAGATCTTTAATTTCTGCATCTTTCATTCCTCTTCGAGCGGCCATATCAGCAGCAGTTCCCACTCCATGAATTAAAATATTAGCTTTTTTTAAAATTTCTAAAGTTTTTTTAATAGTTGGTTCTTTTGTAATATGATAAATATTTTCTTCAGCCACATTGTCCGGAATATGAAGAAGATGATAAGTGCCTCCAAGTTTTTTAGCAATTTTAGCAGCAATAGTATTGGCCTGTATTTCAACATCTTCACTTAAGCCACCTCTGCCAGGAACTACAGTTACATCTTTTGGTTCAGCACTATATGTCATTTCAGAAGCCACCCTGGCCAATGTTGTTCCACCAGTTACAGCTAAAATATCGCCATCTTTAATTTCATGCTTTAAAAGCTGTGAAGCCATCCGACCAATTTCAACTCTTAAATCTCCTACAGGAACAGCCCCATTGACCAGTTTTACTTTTTCAATGCCCAGAATCTTTTCTAATTTATTTTCTAAACAACTAATATCCCTTAATTCTTTAATATACTCATCTAATTCTACCAGAAATTCTTCTCCAATTCTAGTAATTTGAGTACCAGCGGGACTAATAGTTATAAGAGAGTGTTTTTCAAAGAATTCTAGATCATTACGGATTGTTCTTTCACTTAATCCTAATATCCTGGCTAGAGCTCTTCTGCCAATTGGCTGATTATAATAAATACCACGTAAAATATTATATCTTTGTTGAGCTGTCTTTACAATTTCAGGTACAATTTTTTGCTGAATTTTAAACAATTTATTCATGTTTAACCTCCACGCTGGAACGTTTTTGTCCAAATGGAACAAAATTGTCCCGATACAGCCAAAAACAAAGCTGATATTTAAATCAGCAACAAGTTTATATTCATTTTTTAACTTCCAAATACATTATATCATCTTTTCAGATAATTTCAAGTTAAATTTTGAGCAATTTTTTTTATTCTGCGCAAACGGTGATTAACTCCTGATTTACTAAGTTCAATCATTTCTCCTAGCTCTTTTAGAGAGGCATAAGGATTTTTTCTTCGAAGCTCTGCCATCTCCCTTAATCCAGGGCTTAATGAATCGAGTCCATTTTCTCTCTCAATAATATCTATATATTCCAGCTGATCCATTGCAGCTGATACTGATTTTTCTAAATTTGCAGTTTCAAAATTAACTCTGCGGTTAACATCATTTTTTAATTCTTTAATAATATGATCATTTTCCATCTTTAGCATAGCCTGATGGGCCCCAATAATATTCAATACTTTAACAACTTCAGCATAACTTTTAAAATAAATCACTTTATAACCTTTATGCTCTGTTTGGTGTGCTTTTAAATCAAATTTAGACAATAGTATTTTTAGATCATCGGCCAAACTATCTCTTTCACAGCGAAATTCTAAATGATATTCGCTCTGCGGGCTATTAACAGAACCACCGCCTAAAAAAATACCGCGAAGATAAGCTTGAGCCAGCTTTCTAGAAGTTAAATATTCCTCCTTAATATGAAAAACTAAATTGTTTTTCGGAGTAAGAAAACCTAATTCTAATAAAAATTCTCGTACTCCAGGTTGGGGAGTAACAATAATATCATAACTGTGGCTTAAATTGAACTTTCTATCCCGCCTAACTCTAATTTCTATACTAAAACCAAAACGGTTTTTTATTAAAGAATAAATTCTTCTGGCTAAGTTTCCGTGATACAGAGTAACTTTAACAGCTAAATGTTTATTAGAGATTTGAATTGATCCATCTATTCTGATCAAAGCAGATAACTCTGATAACTGTTCAGAATAACTATATTTATCTTTATGAGTTAACTCTTCTTTAACTTTATCTGTAAAAGACATTTAATCTCCTTTCAGAATAATCTTTAAGACTACAATATATTTTAACACATCTTATCTAATTTCAATTATACTTCTTATTTAATTCGTAAATCAGTTGGGCTAATTCATCCGGATCATGACGCAAATAACTATTTTTTTTCAAAAGATCAGCTTCTATAATTTTAACTCCCAAATCTTTTAAGCGCTGATGATCAATTTTAACCGGATAAGCACCCTCAGCTTCATATTTTTTTTGTAATTCTTTTGTCCCCTGACGATTATTTACAATGATGTAATCAAAAATCCCTGGACCACAGTGGTCAATAATAGCTTTAGCATGATCTGCAGCAGTATAATTATCTGTCTCACCAGGCTGGGTCATAACATTACAAACATATAATTTTAAAGCATCTGTATTTTTAATTTCTTCAGTAATCCCTTTTACTAATAAATTTGGTAAAATACTGGTATAAAGACTACCAGGACCGATTATAATAACATCAGCTTTGCGAATTGATTCTCTAACTTCAGGAGTTGTACTTGCATTTTCTGGATATAAAAAGACTTTATTTATTTCTTTATCATAAACCGGAATAGCTGATTCTCCCATTCTTTTTTCCTGATCATGGTAGACAGCCCCCAATTTAATATCTTCATTTGTTGCCGGCAGAACTTTACCTTTAATTGCTAAAACTTTACTTGAGGCTCTAACAGCTTCTTCAAAATCGCCAAGAACTTCTGTCATGGCAGCAATATATAAATTACCAAAACTGTGTCCCTCCAGACCACCTTCAGATTCAAAGCGATGTTGAAATAGTTTTTCCATTAATGGTTCTCTATCTGCTAAAGCAACAAGACAGTTCCGAATATCACCAGGGGGTAAAATCCCCATTTCATTTCTTAATCTGCCAGAACTACCACCATCATCAGCAACTGTGACCACTGCTGTCAAATTATCACTATTCTTTTTAAGCCCGCGCAGAAGGTTTGAAAGACCAGTTCCCCCTCCAAAAGCAACAATTTCAGGTCCTTTATTAGATCTTCGCTTTTCATATAACAAGTCTAAAATTTCAGCATGAGGTGTAATATGAGTGTTAAATTCTAACCTTATTTTTAAGAGAGAATAATATGTCAAAGAAATTCCACTTAAGATCATTAACAAAGCTGTTAATTTCAAAATTAGATTAGCTTGTTTACCAAAAAATATATTTAATATTGAAATCAATTCATTTGTCACATAAACACTGAGATCAAAACCAAATAAAGGGGTTATCCCTACACTAATTAATACAAAAGAAAATATTATAACTAAAAACCATCTTTTAACTCCTAAGCCTGGGAAAAACCACTTTGGCAAATTCATAATTACACTTCCTCTATTTTTCGATATCCCTGTGTTCTATATTAATACTAAAATCTTGATCGGCTAAAAACTCTGCCAACTTAATTACAGTAGTTACCGAGCGATGTTTACCACCAGTACATCCAATTGCTATTGAAAGATGACTTTTTCCTTCTCTTTTATATTCTGGCAGTAAGAAATTTATTAAATCAAAAAATTTATTATAAAATTTTTCTGTAGCTGGCCATTTCAAAACATAATCTCTAACTTCCTGATCCTTACCCGTTTTTTCTTTTAGAGATTCTACATAATAAGGATTAGCTAAAAATCTGACATCCATAACTAAATCAGCATCTCTGGGGATTCCATATTTAAAACCAAAAGAAATTAAACTGAGATGAAGCAAATTTTTGTCAGCTCCGCTTAAAAACAGCTGATTTAATTCTTCCTGTAATTCAGAAATTTCTAATTCTCCTGTATCAATAATTTTAGTGGCTCTACCTCTTAATTCTTCTAAAAGTGTTCTTTCTCTTTCAATTGCATCTAAAATTCTACCTTCTTCATCCAAAGGATGTCTTCTTCTGGTTTCTTTATACCTTCTGATTAATACATCATCAGATGCTTCTAAAAATAATATATCATAATTCAAATTCATTTTTTCTATTTGTGATAACTCTTTATATAGTTCATTAAAAAATTCTCTTCCCCTTATATCACTTACAAGAGCGATTTTTTCTAAATCAGACTGCAGACATAGTTCTGCAAATTTTGAAATTAAAGCAGGAGGTAAGTTATCAACACAAAAGAAGCCTCTGTCTTCAAAATAATTTAAGGCCAGAGATTTACCTGCTCCTGACATACCTGTAATAAGTAAAAATTCCATCTAAGTAGTAGTCTCCTTCCAAAATGTCTTTTGTAAAAATCTATTCTTGACTGCAGTAATCTAAAAACTTCTTCTCCGGTGCCCTCATAATATTTAAAAACTTAAGTTTAGAAACCTTTATAGGTTTCTTCCCATAAAAAACATCTGCATTATTTTCTAATTTATCAATTGTTGCCAGACCTAAAGCATTATTAACTGCAAAAAACTTTTTGTAACCTTTAAGTTCTTTTGGTAAAGCCTGATAATATTTTTTCAAAGCTGGAATATGACTTTTTAAATCACTCAGCATTTTTGACAAGGCTTCAAGCGCTTTTTCTTCATTCCTTGAATTAGATAATTCTACCTCACTGATATTTAATTCTTTTAGAGGCCAAAAATGTTTATCTCTGCTTTCCAAATCTTCTCTAATATCTCTAATTAGATTTACTTTTTGCAAAAACAAACCTGCTTGATTAAAATTATCTAATAATACCTGCTGCTTTTTTTGATTAATATCAAACTTATAAATAATAGTTTCAGTTAAAAAGCCTCCAACAGTTCCTGCTACATAATAACAATATTCATCAAGATCTGCAAAAGTTTGAACTTCTTTTGTTAAATATTTTTGCATTCCCTGATTCATTTCCTGCAGCCATTTATGTGATATTTTCTGGATATCCAAATCAAAATCTTGATAACACTGATAGATCAAATCAATGTTTTTAGTAAGTTTCTGCAGAGATTCAGACTCAATTAATTCTGATTTATCTTTAATGACTCTAAAATCCGAGCTGCGGTCATATTCCTCTGTAGAAAATATTCTGCTGACTTTATCCATCATTTCTTTCTGCAGTTCCAAATCCGGAGGATGAATCTCATCTTCAAAATTATCTAATATTCTATCCTGCAGATAAGCTAAAAGCACCTCATTTTTTATTTCCTCATCTAACATAGGAATTGTTAGTGCAAAACTTCTAGAAACTCTGCTTAAAATATCTTTGGCAAATTCCATAGGATCTGATTTCATTATCTCACCTCATCACAAACAAAAATTTATTTCTCATATTTAAATCTAAAAATAACAAAAATTAATAATAACATATATAATACCAATATAGCTATTGAGATTTTATTTATCGACATCAAATAATCTACAACTGTTGGTTCTGTTTCAGCTTTTTCAAAATCAATTTTTAAATACGGAAGCTGCGGCAGTTCTCCCTTTAAAATCTGTTTTTGGCTTTCCCCTCCTGGAACTAATATATCAAGAACTCTAGTACTTTGAGGATTAGAACTCTTATTTCCAGAATATATCTGCCAGTAACTTCTGCTGTTTGATAATGAACGAAAGTGATCATAACCAAAAGGATCAAAACTCCCAATCAAAACAATGATTTTACTATTTTGAGCTAAATTAATTTCAGCTTTAGGGATTTCTAAAAAAATAAAATTTCCATCTCTATTTACTGAGATATTATCATTTGAACTGGGAACCATAAGTGATAAATCATTAATATTAAGTATTGTTTCTTTGCGGCTGTTTGGATTAAATAATTTAACCCAAAAACCACTGATTTTCAAAAAATTGTCCCAATAAAAGTCATCTTTAAAACTTATATTAGCTCCGTCATTAAAAAGTTGATTGCTGCCACCCGACTGAGTGTCAAGATAAAGTTCTATTAAAGGTAATGAAAAATCAAATTTTGCCCTCCAAGGATCAGTTAAATTTGAAAAAGAAAATCTAAATTTATAATTGGCTTCACCTTCAAAAATTGTCAGAGAATTTAAGTCAAATAAATGACCTCTATTTTGAAAAATATGATTTTGAGGATAATAATAATCTCCTGGACCATAATCATCTCCGACTCCATCAATATGGTTAAAAATAACTTTATAGCCATCTGCATTTACAGCTGATGTTAAAGAAAAAAGACATATAACTAAAATTATAATCAATTTTAAGCTTTTATTCTTCATAATTTTAAGAGCCATTTTTACACCTCTACTGTAAATACAGAGTTTTATTTATTCATAATATTTTCTGTGAAGTCGACAGCTGCATTATAGCCCATAGTTTTCATCCTATAATTCATAGCGGCAACCTCAAGCACTAAGGCTAAATTTCTACCTGGTTTAACTGGAATTACAATTTCATCAATCTCCAAATCCATTATTTCAGTTTTGCGGCTGTCAATGCCAAGTCTTTCATATTCTTCCCCTTCTTCCCATCTTTCTAATTTAATGGCAAGATTAATAGGAGAATCATGTTTAACAGCACCTGCACCAAACAATGTTTTAACATTTATTATACCAATTCCCCGCATCTCTAAAAAATAGCGGGAATTATTGGGAGCAGAACCACTTAAGCGCAATTCGCCAATTTTTTTGATTTCTATAATATCATCTGCAACCAATCGATGTCCTCTTTTTACAAGCTCAATAGCAGTTTCACTTTTTCCGATACCACTTTGTCCCTTAATTAAAACACCGATACCATAAATATCAACTAATACACCATGTATTACTTTAATAGGAGCTAGTTTTTCCTCTAAATAATTAAGAAGCATACTGCTAAATCTAGTTGTTGATATTTTTGTTGAAAAAACTGGTATCCCATTTTCATTTGCCTTATCAATTAAATAACTTGGTACAGCCTCGCCTCGAGCAATTATAATACAAACTGGGTCATGGATTACATATTCATCTATTCTTTTTTTTAGAATTTCTTCACCAAGCCCTTTTAAAAAAGACAATTCCGTTCTACCAATTAAATTTACCCGCTCAGGTGCAAAGTGCTTCCAAAAACCAGCCAACTCTATTCCTGGTCTTTTAATATCACTAACCTTTACTTCACGTTTTATACCAGAACGTCCAGCTCGAATTTCTAAATCAAAACGATTGAATATATCAAGAACTAAGACCTTATCTTCTTCATTCATTTTTCATCAACTTATCTTCCATTGCTACAGCAATAGCGCCCATTAAACCAATATCTGATCCAAGTTCCGCTTCTGTAACTGTTACTATTTCTAAAGGCCCTGGTAAGGCAATTTCCTTCATTGTTGCTAAAGCCTGATCTAAAAAGAGATCAGAAGCTTTCATTACTCCACCACCTAAAATTATCATTTCTGTATTAAAGATATTTACAACATTACCTAAGCCAATACCTAAATAATAGCCAGCCTTTTCAAAAATTTCGCGCGCTGCCTGATCTCCCTGATAAGCAGCTTGAGCACAAATGACAGCATCAATATCTTCGACAATATTATCTGCTAATTCAAGCATTTTTTTACTTTTACCAGCTGCTGCCGCTTCTCTTGCTTCGCGTCCGATGGCAGTTCCTGAAGCAAAAGATTCTAAACAGCCGTGGTTACCACAACCGCAGAGTGGGCCATCTGGATCAATAACTGTATGTCCTATCTCACAGGCATTATCATTAATTCCTGTAAAAAGTTCTTTATTAATGACAGCACCACCACCAATACCAGTTGAAATAGTTAAATAGACCATATTATCTACTGTTCTTCCGGCACCAAACCACTTTTCACCTAAAGCAGCAGCATTAGCATCATTTTTTAAGATAGTTTTAATTCCCAGTGCAGACTCCATCCTTTCCACAAGAGCTACATTTTTCCAGGGTAAATTCGAATTTTCAATAATAATTCCCTTTTGAGCATCAAGTGGCCCCGGACTTCCGATACCTAAAGTTTTTACCTCCTCTTTTTTTACTCCTGCTTTTTCAATTACTGTTTCTATAGTCTCTATCATATTTGCAATTATTTTATCTTCACCAAGATTAGCCTCTGTTTCTTTACGGGATCTTGTGATGATATTACCCTGAGTATCGGCAAGACCTGTTAAAATTTTTGTCCCACCTAAGTCCAAACCTAAATAATATTCTTTCATAAATTATTCCCCTCTCAAATTACTAAATATGCTTTAATACTTAGCAAGTATTGCTTTAGTACTATGTATAATCAATAATCCAATTATCCCAATAAAACCTGCTGGAAGTCCTATCCCAATAACTGTTAAAATAGCTGTTAGAACGAAAACCACTAAAAATAATAATAAGGAAAAAATTATATTATCTAAACTTAAAACTAAAGCATTTTTTAAAATTTCTTTAAATGAGCTCTCTTTTTGAATAATCAAAAGACCCCAAAAATAAATTTGGTAAATCGTAAAATAAATTAAAAAATAGGCAAATAAAAAAGCAAAAGCCAAAAGCCAAATATTATCCTGGCCTCTAATTAAGAAAAATCTTAAATCCACTGCAAAGATTATATACAAAATTAATGAAAATAAAAAGGCTAAAAATCCCCGCCAGAATTCATTTTTAAAATAACTAAAAATTGATTTAAAAGCAATTCTTCCTTCTTCCATAATTTGATCAGCACCATAAAGTGAAGTTAAAAATAGTGGACCTAAAAAAATCACAGGAATTAATAACAGCAAATACAAGCCACTATTCAGTGCAATTAAAACAAAAAATAACAATAAAAAACTGCCGATAAACCAAGCTGTGCTTAATAAAACAAACTTAAATAAATTTTCATAAAAATCTTTAAAAGTGGATTTCAATATTGAAAAAATTTCCAAATAAACCCCTCCAAATTTGCTCAGCTAACATAGCTGACTCCTATCTTTTATTATAACATATATAGCTTAAAATTGCATAATTCTGAAGGCCCAGCAGTGCTATTTCTGAGCTGGGATTTCTAAATCTAAATCAAAATACTGTTTTAAATATCTTGCTATCCCAAAATCATTATGATTAGGTGCTGTATCATCAGAGTGTTCATGCAGTTCTGAATGAGCATTCTGCATTGCAACTCCTTTTCCAACCCATTCGATCATTTTTAAATCATTGAGTCCATCCCCAAAAGCCATAATTTCTTCTCTTTTAATACCATATTTAGCTGCAAGTTCTTTTAAGGGAACTGCCTTAGAAATATCCTTTTTAGTAATTTCAATAAAAGAAGGATAAGAAGAAGAAAGCTCTATTTTACTATCAAAATTTTCTTCTAAAAAGTTTTTGATCTCAACCTGTCTATCTTCATCTTCTTCAATTATTAACATCTTAGTCGGTTCAGCATCTAAGAACTTATCTAATCTACCAACATAATTAGGCTCTATCCCTGAAATTTTATAATATTTATCTGTAAACTCATTTTCTTCTGCAACATAAAGCTTATCATCAATATACAGCTGTAAATGGTAATCATTTTGAACTACCATTTTAGTAATTTTATCAGCGGTTTCAAATGGGATTGGCTCATGAAAAAGCTGTTCTTCATTTATCGGGTTTACAACTAAAGCTCCATTATAAGTTATGATTGGATCAACCATTTCTAAACGGCTTGTATGTGGTTTAGCTGAACAGTACATTCTACCGGTAGCAACAATAGTCCTAATTCCCTTTTTTCTAACTTTTTTTACTGCTTCTATAGTTTTATCATGGAGTTGATGCTCAATATCTAATAAAGTTCCATCTAAATCAAAAACTATTAATTTAACACTCATTTTATTTTGACCCTCCTCGGGGCAAGCCCTCGAGGATTCCTGCTTCTTAGAAGTGGTAACCCACCATCTCCACAGGCTTAAAATCCTGTTAGCCCAACAGTATATCCTCTAACTTGCCTTTTGCATTTTTAA